>Ga0116149_1000421_pt1 | contig 55486 bp, 52 predicted proteins | sample AD_UKC057_MetaG_FD_89787 | JGI IMG/M metagenome (GOLD analysis project Ga0116149, IMG submission 89787) | Active sludge microbial communities of municipal wastewater-treating anaerobic digesters from USA - AD_UKC057_MetaG | ecosystem: Engineered > Bioreactor > Anaerobic > Digestate | place: USA...
CGCCGCCGCCGCCGCCGCGTCGTTCAGGAAGCGGCTTCGCTGACCGGGGAAGGCCGCGGCCTCCACCCGGCGCATTTCCTCCCAGCGGCTGATCGCCGCCGGCAGGTTGCTGGCGCGCAACGCGTCGCCTTCGCGGTAGAGGGTTTCGATGCGGGTCATGGCGTCCAGCATCGCGGTCCAGCGGGCGGCGTCGGGCGCCTGCGGCGTTCGACGGATTTTCTCCTGCAGTTGCCGCCTGGCGGTCTCCGCGTCGCCCTGCAGGAACAGCTGGCGGATGGCAGTGTCTTCCCGCTCCACGGAGGCGGCCGCGCGGCGCCGGCGCAGGAGATCCTCATATTGGCGGGCTTCCGCGCCCCCGGGGGCGGCGGGCGGCGCCTGGCCGGACAAGCGGGCGTAGAGCGTCCTGGCTGCGGTGTTGTCCGGGTCCAACTCGAGCACCCTGGCCAAATCCAGTCGCGCGTCGGTGAGGCGTTGCAGCAAGATGGACAGCTTGGCGCGCAGCAGCAGCATCTCGATGTTGTCGGGTTGTCGCCGCAGCGCTTCGGACACACTGTCCATGGCGCCGGTGTAAGCGCCGCCACGATAAAGCGCCAGCGCCTGGAACAGGTATCCCTCGCCCTGCTCGGGATGGGCGGCGATGAAGCGTTCGGCGGCGGCGGCGGCCGACGGGAGCTCGCCCTGGCCGAGCCGCGCCAGGCAGATGTAGGCGAGGGCGGAAGCGGATCGCGGGTCCAACTGCAGCATTTTCTCCGACTGGGTGATGATCGCGGTGTAGTCGCTGAACTCGAGTGCGGGCTTCGACAGGGTCCGGTCAATGTCGGCGTCGATGTGCTGGAGCAACGCCGCACGAGCCTCCGGGCGGTACACGCTGGCGGTAGGAATCTTGAAGTAATACGCCAGAGCGCTCTCCATGTCGCCGCCGGCGAGCGCCTGGCGGAGCGCCTCCGCCTGTTGAGAGGCCTCGATCTCCATCTGAGCGTTCTCAAGCAGCGCCTGTTTCTCCGCCAACGGCAGCGGGAAATCCTTCTCGCCCAGCAGCAGGTCGGCCAACGGTTGCCACTGGCGCTGCCGCACCAGCTCCTGCGTCTGACGCCGGGAATCCTCCTCCCGACCGGCTGAGCGCAGGCGCTTGACGCCCCAGAGGCCGCCGACGACGACGACCCCCACGACGACCAATCCAATCACACCGGCGGCCACCCAGGTGAGTGCCCGGCTGCTGCGTATCGGTGGCGCCTTCGCCGGGGCGGCTGGCGCCGCCGGACGGGCGGCGGCCTCCGCCGGAGGCGGCGGCACCAAGGGAAGGCGATAAATGAGCCGGGTGTCGCCCAGCCGGATGACATCACCCGGCTTCAGCGTTTCGCGGACAATCCGCCGGTCATTGAGAAACACGCCGGTCGGGCTCTCGAGATCCACGATGACCACGTGGCTCTCCCGCTGGATGATCTTGGCGTGGCGGGAGGCGATGCCGTTCCCGCGCAGCCGGATGCCGGCGTCGGGCGCGCTGCCGAGGGTGACTTCCTTTTCTCTGAGCAGCACCGGTGGTTGTCCTTCCGCCGCATCGGCGACGATCAGGTGATGGTACGTCTGAAGGTCTTTGTCGGTGATCGGGGGTCGGGGTTCCACCGATGGCGCCGGCGGTGGTGCGGACGCGGGCGCCGGCTCCGGAGTCGGGCCGATCGTGCCCTCGGCTTGCTTCTGGCAGAGGGAGATTTCCAGCATCTCCCGCGTGGCTTCCAGATCCACGTCGTGGAAGATGCACCGGGTGCTGCCCAGAATCAGCTGGTCGCCGGGACGAAGCGGCCGATCCGCCTGGACGGGCGTCGCGTTCAGGTAGATTGGCTTGTCCGGCGACAGGTTGCGGATGGTGAACGCGCCGGCTGCGGCGTAAATCAGCGCCTGGAGCGGGGCCAGCATCGGGTCCTGGATCCGAATGCCGGCCTGGTCGCCGGAACCCAGGATGTTGTCGCCCTCCCGGAGCGTGAGTTTGTGGGCCTGGCCGCCGGCCAGGCGCAGTTCCAGAAACGCCATGGTTGTTGCCTCACTGCTTGCGGGCGAATAGCTTCTCGATGACCCGGAGCTGGGTTTCCAGACGAGCATCGATGGTGCCGATCTCGGTGTCGATGATGCAGCCGCCCCGGCCCACTAGCACGTCCTCGACGATCTCGATTTCCTTGCTCTCCCCCAGCATGGTGTACAGTTGCATCTTGTTCTCTTTGAGGAAGCCCAGGTCGTCGGGATTGACCCGGATGCGAATCTCTTTCTGGTATTTCAGCGACTCGATGGCCTTGTGGATGATTTCCAGCATGACCTGAGGCGTCACCTCGACGCAGTGGCCGATTATCCGCTCGGCGATCTTAAGGCTGAGCTTCAGCATCTCCGGCTCGGAGTCGTGCAGCAACCGACCATATTGTGTCTTGGACTCGTGAATGATTCGGTTGAGCTCGGTCAGGCCCTCCTCGTATCCGGAGCGCTGGGCTTCCGCCCGGATGGCCGCCGCTTCCGCCTTGGCCTGGTCCAGCAACTCGCGGGCTTTGTCCCGAGCCTCGGCGATGATTTTCTCAGCCGATCCCATGGCCTGAACCACGTCGCTCTTGAGAACCACGCCCTCGCCGGACGCGGCCGGCCGGCCGGTCTTGTCGATGCCGGAGGCGGATTCGTCGCCGGGTGTTCCCTTGATGATCTTCGAGGACATCTCCGCTACCTCATCAATAGTATTTCCACATGGATCGGATGCGGTCGATCTCCGCCAGATAGGTGATTTTCTGGAGGATCTCGAGACGGACGGCCTGACGCTGGGAGGGCTCGAACTGAGCGCTCAGCCGCTGCACCAGCCGCAGCAGCACGTCGCTTGCGGCCGGGGGCAGCTTGTAGGCGAGGAAGGCGACCCGGTCGGCGTCGCTGCCCACCATGGCGCGGGCCAGCAGATGCAGGCCGGTAAATTCGATGAGCTGCCCTTTCCGGTACAGCTCGTCCTGCAGATGGAGAAAGGACTGCCGGGCCTGGATGACGCGTTCCTCGACCGTGTCCTGGTACTGGGCCAGCTTGATCCGGACCTTGTCGCGCATCTTCTCGGGCAGCTTTTTGCAAATGACGTCGGCGTCGGCGTCGGGCAGCCGCTGGCAGGCCATGGCCAATTCGGAGGTGCCGATTTCTTCCAGCACGATGGCCAGCTCGTCGCAGTTGAGGAACACGATGATTTCGAAATGGTCGGCGCCGATGCCCGACATGCGGTTAGGCAGGCGGAAGCGCCTGGCCAGCAGGGTTTGAAACAACTCCGCCAGGCGGGGGGAGGGGTGAGCGTTCCTCATTTCGGCGGTCAGTCGTTTCGCCGGGCTTGGTTTCATCTCGTTCAAAACGAGCTGGGCGTGGTGCGGGGGGAGCGCGTGCAGCACCAATCCCGCCAGGCAGGCCGGCTCATGCTCGAGCACGCGGGCCAGCCAGGCCGGGTGGATTTCGTCGAGGGTCTCGTGATATGTGGGATCCATCAGGAGCTTCAGCCGGTCCAGCGCCAGGGTGATCCGCTTTTTAGCGGGCATTTCAAGCAGCCGGGCCAGCTCGGCCCGGAGTCCCTCCCTGCGCTCGGGCGGCAGGAACGCCAGCAGACCGGGGGTCTCGTCGCGCTCCAGCAGCAGGCTGGCAAACACCAGAGCCTGGTCACGGGTTTTGAGCATGAGAGGCTGAAGGTCGGGCACCGGTGCTCCTCGCTATGCCCGGATGGCTGTCTTGCCGGGTTTGCCGGCGCCCTGGAACATTCTCTGCATTTTTTTCATCGCCCGGGCATGCATCCGACATACCCAGGATTTGGAAAGGTTCAGCAGAGATCCGATTTCATCCAGGGTGCGGTTTTCGAAGTAATACATGCGGATGATCTGCTGCTCCTGTTCACTGAGCCGGCTGATGAACCGCTGGAGCAGGGCAGCCAGTTCGTGGCGCTCCATTTCTTCGTGCGGACTGCGGGTGCCGCGGGCTTCGATCTCGGCATGCTCCAGCGTGGTGTCCAGCGACAACACGTATACCGATGTCATGACAAACATCAGGTCTTTCATCTCTCCGAGGCCGAGGGCGCGGCTCTTGCCTTTGACAGATCCGGCCGTTTCTGTTTCCTGTTGCAGATAGAGTTCCATGGCGGAGCGAAATTTCAGCTTGGCGGCTTCGGCCCGTGATGCGGGAGCCATCGCGCGGAGTCCGTCGAAGATGGACCCCCGGATGCGGTAGTAGGCATAGGTCTTGAACGAAACCTTCCGGTTGGGATCGAAGCGCTGGGCGGCATCCACCAGCCCGAGGCGGGCCAGGGCGAGCAGTTCGTCGGAGTCGACATGGCCGGGCAGGCTGGAGCGCATGGACCGCGCGAGCGCCTCCGCGTAGGGGAGGTACTCCTCCACCAACCGTTCCACTTGTTCCCGGTTTGGTTCGCTGGTCATTTCGAAACTACTTCTTGTTCGCCTCCGCAATAAACGCAAGGAACGACTTGGCCATCATCCCACCGGGCCCCTGCGGGTCTTTGGCCAGAACCTGTTCGAAGATGTCTTTGGCTCTGGCCGTCTCCTTTTTGCAGAGGAACGCCTCGCCGAGGTGGGCCATGGTGAACGGGTCATTCGGAGTTGACTTGAGGGCACTCTCGAGCTGGCGGATCGCTTCATCCACCTGGCCGGAAGCCAACAGCACGCTGCCGATGGCGGCCTGGGGGGTTGGATCACCCGGCAGGAGTGCCGCCACGCCGTTGAAGATGTCCACCGCCTGCTGGTGCCGACCGCTGTCCCGGCACAGATAACCGCTTTCCATCAAGAACTGGATTTCGTCCTGGGTGACTCGGATATTCAGTTTGTCGGCCATGGCGCCCTCCTACTTCTTCTCCGCCTGCTGGCGGAGTTGTTCGTATTTGATCTCCAACAGTTCGGCCAACAGCTTCAGGCTGTGGCCGTAGGCCGACAGGGCTGCCTGGCCCATCGCGGTATACGCGGGGTCGCTCTGCCGGCCGACGGAGGTGTCCAGGTTCCGGCAGGTGTTCTGGCAGACGGTCTGGAACTGCTCGATGGTCGATTCGTCCGCTTCCAGAAGCTTCTCCAGAAACGGATAATGGCGGAGATCGGCGGCGTCACGACCGGGTCCGGAATCGCGGGCCGGCTTGCCCCGGCGCATGTCGCCGGCACGGAAGGCGGAAAGTTTCGGATCGCTCTTGTCCATGGTCCCTCCTAATTGGGATGATCGAATGCGTTCAGAGGATTTGGATCACCATCGCCGTCACGTTGTCCTTGGCTCCGGCATCGTTCGTGCGGGCGACGAGTTCCTGCACCAGTTCTTTCGGATGTTTCGGTTGGGCCATCACGGCCTGGATGCTGTCTTCGGACAGCATGGTGTATAGTCCGTCGGTGCAGAGCAGGATCTTGCAGCCGCTGCTGATGACGGAGACATAGGTGTCCACCTCCACGACATCGCTGCTGCCCAGGGCGCGGGCCAGCACGTTGCGCTGGGGGTGGGCCTTTCCCTCCTCCGGGGAGATGATCCCCTGTTTGACCAGCTCATTGACCATGCTGTGGTCCCGGGTGAGCTGGCGGAAATTGTTGTCGTAGTGCAGATAACAGCGGCAGTCGCCGACGTGCCCGATGGTCAACAGGTCATCGGAGACCACCCCGACGGTGATGGTCGCGCCGATGTTGATCCGGTTGCCGCCGCGCTTGACGTGGCAGATCCGCCGGTTTGCCTCCTGGATCGATTCCACCAGAAACTGGGCCGGCGACACGACGACCCCCCCGGTCGATTCCTCGGACAAGCTGCCGTAATTGACGACTTCGGCCACGCGCAGAAGCGACGGCCGGATAAAGCTGTTCAGAAACACCTCGCCGATTGTCTTGACGGCGATCTTGCTAGCTAACTCCCCGCGCTCCTTGCCGCCCATGCCGTCGGAAACGACGAAAAGGCCGAGGAACGACTGGTCGCGATAAGTGTCCAGGTTCAGCACTAGGGCCATGGCCGCATCCTCGTTTGAGGTGCGCTTGACTCCGGTATCCGTCAGATAGGCCCAGGAAAACTGAGTGGACTGACTATCCTCCATGATTAACCGCTGCTACGAGTGGAGCATTTACGGGCAAATGATGGATCAATACTATCACAAGAACAAGAAATTGGAAACCGTGCGTGACGCTTGTGAAGGGTTGCTGACAGGCGGGATGGATCAGTCGCGCCGGGTCTGCCGGCGAAGGAAGTCGTCCAATAGCTGGTAGACGGAGACCCACTCCGGAAAGTGTTCGCGTAGCGCCGTCAGATGGCGCGCCACCGTCAGGCGATCGCCACGGGCGGCGGGACCGGTGATGCCGGCTGCGGGATTCTCGTCTGAGAAGCCGGCCACCGTCGCCGCGGCCAAGGCGCGCAGGCTGCGCGCCAGCGGCTTTCGGACTGCGGGGGGGAAATCCCCCAACGCGCCGTGACAGAACAGCATTTGGGCGGCCACATGGGAGCAGCTGATCGTCGCCAGGCAGTGATACAACGCTTTCAGTGCAGGTGGCAGGTTGATGGGCCGGGCGCCCAGCCGGCGGGCCAACCGGTTGCCGGCTCGGACGGCGGCCGGAGCGCCTTCCACACACACGACGATGCCGGAAAAGCGGGACGGATCCGGTTTGGGAAATGTCTGGAGTGGATGCCACGAAGCCGTCGGCCAGCCGCGGTGCTGCAGCGGCTCCAGCACCTCGGCGGTGTGGACGCCGGATGTATGCAGGGCGACGCCGGCACACTCGGCCGGCAGTTGCTCGGCCCATTCGGACGCCACCGCAGCCAACTCATCGTCCGGCACCGCCAGTACCAGGTGCGCCGGCTGATGGCAAGCGAAGCGAATACTGGCGGCATGAACAGCCAGGCGCCGGCCCCGAACCGTGACCGTGCGGTGCCGGGTCCCCGGACCAACGACTTCAGCCGGCACACCGACTCTGCGGGCAGCGGCAGCCAGACTCAAACCGACGCGGCCGGCTCCGACAATCAGCAGCGGGACGTCCGGTGAACGGGCGGATCCGGTCATGAGGGGGCTGACACCAGAATGTTGTCGATGAGGCGGGTGTCCCCGATATGAACGGCCAGAGCGATCAAGGTGTTTTCGCTGACCATGGACACCGGCTCCAGCCGGTTGGTTTCGACGATCGCCACGTACTGCGGTTTGGCCAGAGGCTCGGTTGCGAGCGTCTCCTCGATAGCGCGCCGGATCACTTCAGCTCGCCGTTCGCCGGCGAGAACCAGGGCGGCGGCCCGCCGCAGGCTCCGGTAGAGGACGGGGGCGGCGCGCCGCTGGTCCGGCTTCAGATAGACGTTCCGGGAGCTCATGGCCAGGCCGTCCGGTTCGCGCACGATGGGGCAGATACTCACCTCGACGGGAAACTTCAGGTCGGCGACCATCCGCCGGATGATGATGGCCTGCTGGGCATCCTTCTGGCCGAAGAAGGCGTACTGGGGCTCCACGAGGGTGAACAGCTTGGCCACCACGGTGGTCACCCCGGCGAAGTGGCCGGGTCGATACTGGCCGCACAGTTTGCCGGACAGGTCGTCGACCTCGATCCGCGTTTCAAAATCTCGGGCGTAGAACTCATCGGGGGCGGGGGCGAAGACGAAATCCACCTTGTACCGGGTCAGCAACTCGACGTCGTGGGATAGGTTTCGGGGGTATTTGGTGAAATCTTCGGACGGACTGAACTGGAGCGGGTTCACAAAAATCGACACCACGACGACGTCGGCGCACTCGCGGGCTTTTTTGACCAGCGACAGGTGGCCCTCGTGCAGGGCGCCCATGGTGGGGACGAAGCCGATCCGGCTGCCGGCCGCGCGGGCCTTGCGGACGACCGCCTTCAGTTTATTGATCTTGGTGATGAGTTCCATATCGGCCTTCCACTTCGCGCTGAACCTCGGGATCGAGCGTAAAACTCTCGTCGATCGACGGGAAAGAGCCGCTGACGACATCGGCGCCGTACCGTTGCACGGCGCGGATCATCTCCTCCGCCAATCGGGCATAACTGCGAACGAATTTGAAGGGCGGCGTGTCGCCCAGTCCGAGCATGTCATGGAGGACGAGGATCTGGCCGTCGCAGGCCGGGCCTGATCCGATGCCGATGGTGGGGATTTCCAGCTGGCGGGTGATGATCGCGGCCACCGGATGCGGGATGCCTTCGAGCACCACCGCGAAACAGCCGGCGGTCTGCAGAGCCAGCGCGTCCTCGAGCAGGTTCTCGATTTCGGCCACCGTCCGCCCCTGGATCCGGTATCCCCCCAACCGGTGGAATGACTGGGGCGTCAGGCCCAGATGGCCCATCACCGGGATTTCGGCGTCCAGGATGGCGGTGACGGCCGGCAGGCGCCGCCGCCCGCCCTCGAGTTTGACCCCCTCGGCGCCGCTTTCCTTTACCAGGCGGATCGCGTTGTGGACGGCTTGGATGGGCGATTCCTGGTAGGCGCCGAACGGCAGGTCCGCCACGAGCAGAGCGGACCGGACCGCTCGCCGGACGATTCGCGTGTGGTAGAGCATGGCCGCCATGTCTACCGGCAGAGTGGATGACTCCCCCTGCACGACCATGCCCAGTGAATCGCCCACCAGCACGATATCCATCCCGGCGTCGTCAACGATCCGGGCCGTGGGGAAATCGTAGGCGGTCAGCGCGGTGATCTTTTCGCCGCGGGACTTCTTCTGGCGGATGGTGCAAACAGTATGCTTCTTTGCCAAAACCCTCTCCGGATGGGAAAAAACGGTTGTATTATAGGGCCAGCCCCGGGAAAAAGCAAACGGCACCCCTCCGGGGGTCGGCGGTGGGGCGGACACGCCGGGAGGATATTCGATGGATTGTTATGACGCCATCCTGACGCGCCGGAGCATTCGCCGGTTCACTGCTGAATCCGTCGGAGAGGATCTGCTCGAGTGCTTGCTGCGGGCTGCGATGGCGGCGCCATCGGCCCGGAACATGCAGCCGTGGGAGCTGGTGGTGATCACCGCCGCAAATCGGCGACGTCAGCTGGCGGAGGTCATTCCGAACGGGAAGATGCTGCCTGAAGCACCGCTGGCCCTGCTGCTCTGCGGCAACCTGGACCGCAGCGTCGATGACACGCGACCACCGTATTGGGTGGTGGATTGCGCCGCTGCCGCTCAGAACGTACTGCTCGCGGCCCACAGCCTGGGACTGGGGGGCGTGTGGCTGGGGGTGTATCCGCGCGAGGATCGCATGCGGGGCGTCGCGTCGGTGCTGGACCTGCCGGACACCATCGTCCCCCACAGCCTGCTGGCCCTGGGGCACCCCGCGGAAGCCGGCGTGATCAAAGACAAATTCGACCCGCACAAAGTGCATCGGGAGTCTTGGCCGGGCGTGTAGAGGGAACTGGCGAGGCGCTCAGCGCACCTTCTCGAGCAGATCGGCGGATGCCGCCTGGTTGGCGCCCGGATGGCGGGCCAGCTCCTCCAGATCGGTGATGGCGGCGTCATGCCGGCCGCGGCGCAGGGAGGCCACGGCGCGGATCCACAGGTAATCCCGGTACCGGGTGTCGCCAGGCGAAACCGGATGCTGCGCCAGCAGGCGCTGGGCGGCTTCCGGCCGATCCAGCGCCAGGTGGCACCGGGCGGCCAGGTGTACGGCCGGCGAGGACTGACCGACGGGTGGCAGCGCGGGTGTCACGGCCGCCAGCGCGTCGCGGGCCCGGTTTTGCCGAAACAAGCCCAGCGCGGTGACGAACCGGGAATCGCTCGGCGTCAAGCTGGCATAGTCGTCCATGCCCATCTGCTCCAGATGCTGCAGGGAGCGCGCCAGATCGGCTGCCGGCGGGTAGGGCGGCGTGGACAGCCAACCGGGCAGCAACAGCCAGGCGGACGTGCAGACCACCACCAGCAATGCGGCCGCGGTGGCCACGCTGGCCCAGCGCAACGAGACAAACCGCACCAGGAAGCCGGGCTCCTCGACCGAGTCCAGCGGACTTTCCATTCCCCGGATAGCGGTTATCACCGGCTGCATCGCAAACATCTCCTCGGCACAGCCGGGGCACGACAGGAGATGCGTCTCCACCTCGCCGGCTTCCTGGAGATTGAGCAGCCCGGCTTCGTAGAGAGGCAGCAGCCGCTTGATTCGGCTGTCACGACAGTTCATAGTGAATACCCCTCTTGGCGGAGCAGCCGGCGCAGGTAATTCCGGCAGCGGAAGATCTTCGTGTTGACCACCTTGAAATGATATTGGGGAAATTCGGCGAAGATCTCTTCACGCGAATACCCGGAGTACAGCATCCACAACAGCCGCCGGCACTGGCCGCCGAGCTGCCGCCAGGAGCGCTGGATCTTGCTGCGAAGTTCAGCCTCGGTGGACATTGACAGCGGGTCCGGTAAACCGGACTGGAGCGTCCGCTCCGTGTCCTCGGTCATCTCTTCGGTCGTGCGATGGCGCCGCTCGCGTTGCTGGTAATAGTTGCCGATCTTGTTGCGCAGCACGCCGAATGCCCACTGGAGGAAGCTTTTTTCGAAGGTTTGCGAAGCGGATTTTTCAACGACAGTCATCAGCGCATCCTGCACGATTTCTTCCGCATCCTGCTCATCGCGGACCCTTCGTTTAGCCAGCGCTAGAAATATTTCGCGCAATTTTGTAAGGTCGATGTGTGAGGGCAGATTGGCCGACATGATCCTGAACCCGTATGTTGTTTAAGAGAGGGCATTATACCAGCACCCCACGGATCGTGTCATGCATTTGCATGTCGTCAGCAATTCCTTCCCTCGCCACCCGGACCAGGGCAAAGCGCAGCCACTATGGCGTGTGGCCGGCGTCTCGGGGACTTGCCGGGGGGCTCGCTGCGCAATGGCACTTGTGTTGCCGGCTGCCCCGGCTTAGAATGAGCGCGGTCCAGACGCATGAACATTTACGATGTGAAGAAGGACATCATCGAAGTGGGACGCCGCTGCTGGCTGCGGGGCTGGGTGGCTGCCAACGACGGCAACATCAGCGTCCGGATCTCCGACACGGAAATTCTGGCCACCGCCACCGGGCAGAGCAAGGGCTTTCTGACGCCGGATATGATTGTCCGCGTGGATCGACAGGGACGCCTGCTGGAGGGCGACATCCGGCCTTCGTCGGAAATTCAGATGCACCTGTTGGTCTACGACCAGCGCCCGGAGATCCGCGCCGTGTTCCATGCGCATCCGCCATACTGCACGGCGCATGCGGTGGCCGGCATGCCGCTGTCGCATTGCGTGCTGCCCGAAATCGTGGTGAGCCTGGGAGCGGTGCCGCTGGCACCCTACGGCACACCCAGCACGCTGGAGGTGCCGGAATCCCTCCGCCCTTATCTCAGTGGCTACGACGCGTTCCTGCTCCAGAATCACGGCGCGCTGACACTGGGGCGCACCATTTACGAAGCGTACTACCGGATGGAGTCCATCGAGCATTTCGCGCATATTCTCTACCTGGCCAGGGGGCTGGGCGCCGTGAACGTCCTGAGTCGCGACCAGGTGGACAAGCTTCGCCAGATCCGGACCGGCTACGGGCTGACCGGGGAAGTTGCCGAGTGCCGGGTTCGCGAGTCGCTGCCCGCCGAAGACCCTTTCCGGCTGGACCGCCTGATGACCGATCTGGCGCAACCGGCCACTGCCCCGGGCGGTGGAACGGCAACGCCCGCCCCCAAGGCTGAACCGGCCGAAGAACCCGATTGGACCAACGAGATCGTCCGCCGCGTCATGGAACGCCTGCATCCTTCCGGCCGGTGACGGGGGAATCCGCCACTCTTCCGCAACAGGATTCATTCAACGCCGCCACAAACCTGCTCGATGAATCACCACCGGCTGACCCATGTCCGGCAGGGTGCTCGCATGCCGGGCTATCGCGTGGTGGGAGACTGCAGACCGGATTGCCGAGTACTGAGGAGTCGCTCTGCCAAGTTGTACGGGAGGAGAGCAGCCGACGGGGCGATCGGGTGGATGGCCGAATCCCTGCGATCAAATGGTCAGGCTCGGTCGAAATCGTCCTGGTGACGGGTGATGTCGTCCTCGCCCAGATAGTCGCCGGTCTGGACCTCGATGAACACCAGCGGCGCGGGCCCGGGATTGGCCACCCGGTGGCGGGCTTGCCGTGGGATGAACGTGCTGTCACCCGGAACCAGCCGATGATCCGCGCCGTCGATGCTCACCACGGCTTCTCCCTGTACGACCGTCCATTGTTCACGGCGGTGCTGGTGCGACTGGAGGCTGAGCCGCTTGCCGGCAGCCACCTCGATCCGCTTCACCTTGAAGTTTGGCCCTTCGTCCAGCACGATGAATCGGCCCCATGGCCGCACATCCTCTTCGTTGAGTCCGCCATTGGTCATATCCGCCTCGAATGCGTCATCGAGTTGTTGCGCCGACGTGATTGAAAAATCATATTGAAATCAACTATTTCATTCTATATGATCTTTCCCGGCGGATAAAGAGTTTACAGGGGCTGAACGGCACATTTCCCATGCCCAAAGAGCGGCGGGTCATCGAGTATATTGAGTGGACCACGATCCCTTACCGGACGCTGCGGTTCTGGATCATCGTCGTCCTGGCGGTGGTGTTCGGCGTAGGCCTCTGGTTCATCAACAAGTACGGCATCGCCGTCGGCGGCAAATCCACCGACGCTCAACCGGAGGTGCTGGAAAAACGCGCCGCCCAATTCACCTACCTGGACGGCGATGTCAAGGTCAAACCGCTGGATTCGCTGGAGTGGGTTGCCGCCGACAAGGTGGAGCGCCTGTATCCCGGCGACCTTGTCCGGACGGGCGCCAACAGCAGTTGCCGGGTGGTCTTCTTCGACGGGACGATATACGAAGTCAAGTCCAATTCGCTGGTTTCGATCCTCGAAAGCTACGAGAACCCCTCCAATCTGACCCGCAGCGTGAACGTGGAATTGGCCACCGGCGCGCTGGATTTGTCCACGTATCAGAAGAACACGCCGCAATCCAGGACGAAGGTGGAGACGGCCAACACGGTTGCGGACGTCGGTTCCAACACGCGAGCCAGCGCCACGTATGACGACCGCCTTAAGGACACCGGCCTGAAGGTTTCCCAGGGGCAGGCGGCCGTCACCTCGAAAGAAACGCGCGATTCGATGGTGGTGCGCGGCAACGAATCTGTCAACGTCCAGGACGGCGCGATGCAGAAACGCACGCTGCCTCCGGGGCCGATTCTACTGGCGCCCCTCACGTCGGAGATCTTTTCCGCGAAGGATCCCGAGCGGGTCAACATCCGGTTCCAGTGGCAGGTCGTGAACGCCACCCACAGTTACCGGGTGGCCATTTCCAACCACCCCCAGTTTTACCAGAAGCTCTTCGAGCGGGTTGTCACCGGCAAAGACTCGCTGACCGTCTCGGGATTGGCGTACGGCAACTACTACTGGCGGGTGACGGCGATCGATAGTAACAATGTCGAAGGATACCCCAGTGCCACAAGCATGTTCGGTATCCGGCCGCAGAAACTCAATCCCAGCGAATCCATTCGTTTTGACCTGACCGAGATCGTGGTGATCGGCAACATCCTGGAAGTCATTGGCCGCACCGATCCGGACAACCTCCTGACCATCAACGGCCGGATGGTCATCCTGGAAAAGGACGGCACGTTTAAACACTTCACGGATCCCTTCGCCAGGGGGGCGGAAGCTCGATTGGAGATCGTGATCAAGGATTACAGCGGCGCGGTGCGCCGGATCAACAAAACGATCAAGATGGACTGATCCATGCGATCCGTCAGCAAGCCAGCCGGCGAAATCTGTTTTGTCTACGAGCAGGAAGTGCCCGACTTGGGAGCCGGCGGCGATCTGCAGGGTCGAATGTCCTTCGTCTCGCTGGACCGGTTGCGCAAGAACCTGCTCAAGGAAGATCCCTACTGTAAGCTGGTGTTCTTCCCGCTGAAGCGGGACAAGAACGTTTTCTACAAAGAGATCCGCACCATCTTTCCACTGGCGGAATTCGTTTCTTATTCCACCGAACCTCATCCGGACTACAATGCGATTTCGCGGGAGCTCAATTTTTCACTGCATGTGTTTCTCCCCATCACCGCTTCCCTGGTGGAATACATCTACAACCACAACTCGTCGCTGCTCCGTGAAATTGAGAAAAAACTGGCCTTGCAGCAAATCGATGACACCAAGATCATCACGTTATTTCAGGAAGTCCTCGACATCCTCAATCTGAACCAGGACAAGGACACAATTTTCAAGGAATTCGCACTGCTGATGTGCCGCATCCTGGATGCGGAGAATTTCCTGATCTACATTTACAATGAGGAGCGCAAGCTCCTCGAGCTGATCTACGCCATCCGGAACATCTTCGAGGAAAACAAGCTGCTGGACTTCAAGTTCAACAACGTGATCCTCGAGGACATCTTCCAGAAGGGCGATCCCATGCTGGACAACACCTTCGATTACGAGATCGAATCGTACGGCAACCAACCGGCCTGCATGATCCGTTCGGTGCTGGCATATCCGTTCAAAAGCCTGAACCACTCCAACGGCTTGTTCCTGGCGGTCAACAAGAAGAGTCCGGGCGGTTTCACCGAATTCGACCGGCAGTACATGCAGATCCTCAGCCACCCGTTCAATCTGATCTACGACAGCCTGGTGTATCATGAACGCGTCCAGCGCCTGACCATCACCGACGATCTCACCAGCCTGTACAATTTCCGCTACCTGAGGCAGTTTCTGGGATTTGAGATCCAGCGCAGCCTCCGGTACGAAAAGAACCTGTCCATCTTGTTCATCGATATTGACAACTTCAAGAACGTCAACGATACTTATGGCCACCTCGTGGGCAGCGCCACGCTCTGCGAGGTTGGGCAGATTTTCGGGAAGCAGGTTCGCGATTCGGACGTCATCGTCCGGTACGGCGGCGACGAGTTCGTAATCATCCTGCCGGAAACTCCCCTCGAGGGCGCCCAGGTCATTGCCGAGCGCCTGCGCCAACGGGTGGAGCATTTTCTGTTCAGCGGCGGCCGGGACCTCAAGCTTCGGCTCACCGTCAGCATCGGCATTGCATCTTTCCCCGAACATTCCATGACGGCGGAAGGGTTGCTCCAGAAGGCCGACGCGGCGATGTATGCGGCGAAGGAAGAATCGAAAAACAAAATCATGATAGCAGGTTGATCCTCATGAACTGGCGTTCCCTATTCAGTGTCTTTTCCACCGACCTGGCGATCGACTTGGGCACGGCGAACACCGTGGTCTACGCCAAGAACAAGGGCATCGTGCTCAATGAGCCGTCCATCGTCGCCATCAACAAGCTGACCAACCGCATCGAAGCGGTGGGCCGCGAGGCCAAAGAGATGCTGGGCCGAACCCCCGGCAACATCGTCGCCATCCGGCCCATGAAGGACGGGGTCATCGCCGATTTCGACACCACCGAGCAGATGCTCAAGTATTTCATCAAGAAAGCCCACAACCGGGAATATCTGATCAGCCCCCGCGTGGTGATCGGAGTACCGTCGGAGATCACCCAGGTGGAGAAGCGGGCGGTGAAGGAATCCGCCCTTCGGGCCAAGGTGAGCGAAGTCTACCTGGTCGAGGAGGCGATGGCCGCCGCCATCGGCGCCGGGCTGCCGATCACCGAGCCGTCCGGAAACATGATTGTGGACATCGGCGGAGGCACCACCGATATCGCCGTCATCAGCCTCTCCGGCATTGTGTACAGCCGAACGGTCAAGGTGGCCGGGGATGAGATGGACGAGGCCATCATCCAGTACATCAAGCGCAAGCACAACCTTCTCATCGGCGAGCGAACCTCCGAACAGATCAAGATCGAAATCGGCTCCGCCTTCCCCCTGGAAAAAGAGCTGACGATGGAGATCAAGGGACGCAACCTGATCGACGGCATTCCCAAGAACCTGGTGATCACCGACTCGGAAATCCGCGAGGCGCTGTCGGACTGCAACACGACGATCATCAACGCCCTGCGCGTCGCTCTGGAGCGGACGCCGCCTGAGCTGTCCGCTGACATCGTGGATCGGGGCATCGTCCTGACCGGCGGCGGCGCTCTCCTCAAGAGCCTGGACAAGCGCATCATGGACGAGACCAAGCTGCCGGTGTTCATCGCAGAAAATCCGCTCTTCGGCGTGGCTCTCGGGGTCGGCAAAATGCTCAGCAACTTCGATCTGTTGCGGAAGGTGGCCATTTAACGCTCCGGCTTGATCTGTCCGGCTCTGTTTGAGAGTTCATGATCCACCTGTTGAGGTCCCTGAAATCATATCAGCTCTTGTCCGCGCTGCTGGTCCTGAATCTGGTGGCGGTGTCTCTGCAGTTCAAGACCAGCCGCGGGGAGACGGTATTGAAGTCGGTCTGTGCCAACCTGTTTCTGCCGCTGGCCTCGGCCGCCGGCGGCGGCATGGCGGCCCTGGGCGACTGGTTGTCGGCGTTCCGCACCGTCAAGGAACTCAAGGACGAAAACTTGGCTCTCAAGCGCCGGCTGGCTGAAGCCCGCATCCAGCAGACGCTCATGGAAGAGCGGCTGGACCGATCAGCCAGCCTGGAGCGCATGGTGCGGGTGCTGCCGGAATTCGGACGCGATGCCGTGCTGGCGGAGGTCACCATGCGCGGCTTCCAGGTGTGGGACCGGACTCTCACCATCCGGGGCGGCTACCAGGACGGGGTTGTCCCGGATCTCCCGGTGTTGGACACGCGGGGCGTGGTGGGCCGGATCCAACTTGCGGGGCTCGCACACAGCCAGGTCGCCCTGGTGACCAACGCCGGGTTTGCCTTGGCTGGGATCATTCAGTCCCGGGGCATCCGCGGGATCATCCACGGTGCCGGACGGTATCATCTGAAGTTCGACTATGTACACATCGCCGCACCCGTGAAGGCGGGCGATTGGATCCACACCTCCGGTGACGATGGCATTTTCCCACCCGGCCTGACCGTCGGCCGCATCATCGAGGCGGACCAGTCGGGTCAGTATTTCCAGGAGATCAAGGTCCAGCCGGCGGTGGATGCAAGCCGCTGCCGGTACGTGTTCGTGTTGAAGCGCACGGCCGGAGCGGCGCCATGAAAACCTGGGTGTTCCTCCTGTTGCTGGTCGTGGCGACCGGCCTGCAATATGTATTGCCGCAGGTGTGGGCACCTTTGCGTTTCATGGATTTCATCCTGATCCTGACGTTCCACGCCGCCACCCGTTCGACCCCCCTTCAGTCGGTCTGGCGGGGCTGGCTGGCGGGTCTGGCTCACGATCTCACTCTGTCACCATTCTATCCGCTGGGCATTCAGGCGACCACCAAGATGGCGGCCGGCTTCCTGTCCAGCCTCGCGTGCCGGCGCATCAACATGGACCACCCGGCCCTCCAGTCGCTCTTTGTCTTCGTGCTCGCCTGCGCCAACAACTTGGCCGTTGTGGGACTTTTTGTCATCTTCGGGCAGACCTGTCCCGCCCAGTCGCTCACCCCGCTCCTGCTGGGAGCGGCCGCCACGGCATGCGGGAACGTGGTTGTGCGCATGCTGATCGTCCGGCCGCCCGCCGATCTGTTTGAGGTGGAGCAGCCATAATGTTCGGCCCGAGCGGCAGTCTCTTCCAGAAACGCCTGATTCTGTTTGAATTGGCCCTGGGCGGCGTGCTGCTGGTGTTGTTCGGCCGGCTCTGGTATCTGCAGATCACGCGGGCGGACTACTACCGGGAAAAGGCTGAGCAGAACCGCCTCCGGATCATCGAACTTCCTGCGCCCCGCGGCCTCATCATGGACCGGCAAGGCCGGCTGCTGGTGGACAACGAGATCTCGTTTTCGCTGGTGCTTCGCCGGGAGTACATGAAAGATCATCAGATGCTGCTCCGCGTGCTGCGCGAGCGGTTCGGCCTGGACCCGGCTTTTGTGGACCGGAAGCTGGAAGAATACCGGCGGGTGCCGACCGTGTTCCCCATCGTGCTTAAAAACCGGCTCAGCTTTGCCGAGATTGCGTTCGCCGAAGCTCATTTCGAGCGCTTTCCCGAGCTGACGCTCGAGTGGGTGCCCACCCGCCGCTACCTGTTGGGTTCCATGGCGTCGCATCTGAATGGCTACGTGGGCGAGGTCACGCCCGGGGAACTCAAACAGACGGCGTTCGCAAGCCGGCGGCCGGGCGATATCGTCGGCAAGACCGGTCTGGAGCGATTCTACGACTCGATGCTCGGCGGCGACAAGGGGCAGCAGAAGGTCTTCATCAACAGCATCGGGCAGATCACGCAGGTGGTGGAGCGGATCCCGTCAAGCAAGGGCCATGACCTCACCTTATCCATCGACACGGAACTGCAGCGCAGGGCCGAGGAGTTGATGGAAGGGCAGAAAGGCGCGCTGGTTGCCATGGATGTCCGAACCGGCGAATTATATTGCCTGGTCAGCAAACCGGAGTTCGACCCCAACCTGTTCGTCAACCAGTTGACGCCGGCCCAGTGGCGCCAGCTGGTCGAAGACCCGGACAAGCCGCTGCAGAACAAGGTAATTCAGGGCGCCTTTGCCCCCGGCTCCATTTTCAAGATTCTGGTGGCGACGGCGGCCCTGGCGGAGGGCGTCATCACCGAAGACACCCAGTTCAGCTGTACCGGCGAAACCATGATGCTGGGCCGGCTGGTCCATTGCTGGAATGCGTCAGGCCACGGCGCGGTGAGCCTGTTGGACGCCATCGCCAATAGCTGCAACATCTATTTTTACAATGTGGGGATCCGCCTGGGCGTTGATCGGATTCATCACTGGGCGGTGCGCATGGGGTTGGGCGTGAAGAGCGGGGTCGACCTGCCGTCGGAGCGGGCCGGCCTGATGCCTTCCAGCGAATGGAAGCAACGTGTCTTTGGTCAGAAATGGTATTCGGGAGAGACAATCTCGGTGGCCATCGGCCAAGGCGCGGTGTCCGTCACCCCCATCCAGGTAGCCCGGTTCATGTGCGCCGTCGCGCTCAACACCGAGCCGCCGGTGCCCCGGCTCCGACTGGAGCCGGATGACCGGTCCCGGCCGGACCGGAAGTCGCTGCTGCCCGCCGCACTGCACCACCGGATCGTTCAAGGCATGCAGATGGTGGTGGATTCAGGGACCGGCACCCGGGCGCGGCTCGAGGGCATCACCGTCGCCGGCAAAACCGGAACCGCTCAGCTGATCAACACCGAAACGGCCGAGCGGCTGAAAAATTACGAGACCCGGTTCAAGGAGAATTCCTGGTTCGCCTGCTTTGCGCCGGTGGACGAGCCCCGCATCGCTGTGGCCGTGATCATCGAACACGGCGGCCACGGGGGAACGGCCGCCGCGCCCATCGCGGGGGAAGTGATGCGCAAGTACTTCGAACTTTACCCCCCGCCGGGAGCCGATCGATTGGTCGAGGCGCGCCATGGGCAATAAAGACTGGCGGCAGTTCGACAAGATACTGGTCGGAGCCTTCCTGATGCTCTGCCTGATCGGCTGTGTCGAGATCTACTACTCCACGCAGGTGGCGGGGGATTCGCCTTACCTGGAGAAGCATCTGGTGCGCCTCGGCTTGGGAATGCTGCTGTTCGTGGCGGTGCTGTGGGTGGACTACCGCATCGTCCTGAACCACATCTGGATCCTGTACGCTCTGTCGGTGCTGGTTCTGGCCGTGGTGCTCCTGATCGGCGTGGAGATCCACGGGTCCAAGAGCTGGTTGCGGCTCGGCGGAGTGACATTCCAGCCTTCGGAGGTGGTCAAGCTGGTCATCATCCTGACCTTGGCCAAGTTTCTGGCGGACTATCCCGAACGGTATCTGCGCCCGGTCACTCTGCTGGTTGCCGGCCTGATCATGCTGGTGCCAACGGGCATGATCATCCTCCAACGCGATCTCGGGACAGCCCTGACGATGATGCCCGTGTTCATCGTGCTGATCCTGCTGGCGGGAATTCGCAAGCGGGTGGTGGCGCTGGCGGGTGTCATATTGATCCTGCTCCTGGCCAGCTCCTGGTTCGTCCTCCGGGATTACCAGAAAGAGCGGATTCTTGTCCTCGCCGATCCGGGCCGTGATCCAAAGGGCACCGGATACCAGACCATCCAGTCAGTCATCGCCATTGGATCCGGCGGATTCACCGGACGCGGACTGGGCGAGGGCAGTCAGGGGGCACTGGGCTTCTTGCCCGAGCGCCACACCGACTTCATCTATGCGGTAGTCGGTGAGGAAACGGGTTTCATTGGCGCCGTGCTGGTGCTGCTGCTGTACGGGGCGATCTTTCAGCGCGGCCTGGCGATCGCGATGGAAACCTCGGATCGAATGGCCATGTATGCGAGCGCGGGCATCATTGCGCTCTACGCCGTGCACCTGGCCATCAACGTCGGCATGACCCTCGGCTTGATGCCGGTGATCGGAATCCCCTTGCCGCCGCTTAGTTGGGGCGGCTCGTCGGTGGTCACCGCGTTCATGGCCATGGGTCTGCTGATCAACTTCCGGATCCACCGATACACGGTCTGAGGCGAATTCCCCCGGTCTGAGATCTCATCCAATGTTTCAGTCGAGAGCAGCGGAGCGACGGCGATGAATCTGTTGTATCCACCGACCCTGCTGCGGACCGTGCAAAAACCGGTCCGCTACCTCGGGTGCGAATTCAACGTGATCCGTCGGGATCCGGTCACGGCACGCAGCCGGGTGGCGCTGGTGTTTCCCGATACATACGAAATCGGCATGTCGCACTGGGGTTCCCGGTTGCTGTATCACCGGCTGAACCGGGAAGACGGTGTGGCCGTGGAACGGTTCCATTGCCCGTGGCCGGATATGGAAATGGGGTTGCGCCGTCTGGGGCTGCCCCTGCGGTCGTTGGATAGCGGCCTGACGCTGGGCGAATGCGATGTGATCGGATTCTCCCTGCTCTACGAGATGACCTTCACCAATGTGATCACCCTCCTCGACCTGGCCGGCATCCCGCTCCTGACGCGGGATCGGGACCCGCACGCACCGCTGGTCATCGGCGGTGGCCCCGTGGCGTCCAATCCCGAGCCGATGGCTGACTGCTTCGACTTGTTCCTCATCGGTGAGGGGGAGGAGGCGTTCGGTGAAATCGTCCGCCTGGAGGCGAAGCTGCGCCCGCAGAAGCGGTCGTTCGCCCGGCGGTGTGACTGGCTGCGCGCTTTTACCGAGATCCCGGGTGTGTACGTGCCGTCTCTTTATGCCGTGCGGGCGGCGGGTCCCTGGATGGTCGTGGATGCCGAGCAGGCCCGGCGGGAAGGACTCCCGATGCCGGTCCGGCGGCGCTGGCAGCCCGAGTTGGCCGACATGCCGCTGCCGGTAAATCTGGTGGTACCCAACACCGAGATCATCCATGACCGGGTTTCGGCCGAGATCAGCCGTGGCTGCCTGCAGGGGTGCCGTTACTGCCACGCCTCGTTCTTCTATCGGCCGCAGCGCGAGCGGGACGCGGCGGATCTGGTAGACTGGGTCCAGACGGCAGTGGCGCGCACCGGTTACGAAGAGGTGTCACTCGCCTCGCTGTCTTCGGCCGATTTCGGCGGCATCGAAATGTTGGCGGAAGTCCTGGCCGGCCGGCTGGCGGAGGATCGGGTCGCGCTCTCGTTCCCTTCGCTCCGGGTGTCCGGACTCAGCGCCCGGCTGGCGGCGGCCGTTTCCGAAACGCGCAAGACCGGTTTCACGGTGGCGCCGGAGGCGGGCACGCAGGCCATGCGGGACCGCATCAACAAGAACCTGACCGAGTCTGAAATTCTCGAGGGCATCCTGGCGGCCTACCGCGCCGGATGGGATTTGATCAAGCTGTATTTCATGATCGGTCTGCCGTTCGAGTCGGACGCGGACGTGGCCGGCATCGCCGAACTGGCCGACCGGATCGTGGCCGTGGTCCGCGCGGAGCCGGATTATCGCGGCCGCCGGCGCAAATTTCAGGTCAATCTAAGCGTGGCGTCTTTCATCCCCAAGGCCCATACGCCGTTTCAATGGGCGGGCATGGATGCCCCAGAGACGCTGACCCGCAAGATACGGATGCTGCGGCAACACCTCCGCTCCCGCGAAGTGCGTCTGAAGTGGCACGACGCTCGGCTCAGCCGGCTGGAAGCGATCTTGTCCCGCGGCGATCGCCGCCTGACCCCGGTCATCCTGGACGCCTGGCGGTCGGGCGCGCGCTTCGATGGGTGGGATGAGTGTTTCCGGCCGGACCAATGGGCTGCCGCGTTCGAGCGATGTCGTGTGGATCCGTCTGTGTATCTGGCCCCCGTGATACCCGGCGGCGAGTTGCCGTGGGGGCACATCGACCTGGGCGCATCGGAACCCTTTCTACGCCGGGAGTGGGCGGCGGCGAGTGAAGGTCGGATCACGCCGGCATGCGGCGTGCGGCCGGCCGCGGTGCCCGACAAGCCGGTGACCACGCATTGCCTGGCGTGCGGGGCGGGATGCGACATTCCGTCGATGCGTGAGCGCCGGGAACAGAATGTGGCGGCACTGGCCGAGATGAGCCGGCGAGCGGCGGAAGTCGCCGCATCGGAGACGGCCGGCGCCGCAGAGACCGCCGCTCAACGGTACCGCATCACCTTCACGAAGTTGGGCCCGGCGGCCTGGCTCTCCCATCTGGATCTGGTCCGGACCATGCAGCGGATTCTGCGGCGGTCCGGCCTGCCCCTGAGTTACACGCAGGGCTTTCATCCCCGGCCACAGGTGAGTTTCGGACCGGCGCTCGGTGTGGGGGTGGGCGGGGAACGGGAACTCGCGGACGTGTGGCTGGGCGCGGCGTGCGACGGCGAATCCGCTCTGGCGGCGTTGAACGCGGTCAGCATCGAAGGCGTCGCGTTCGTCGGGATGGAGGCATTGCCGGAAGACGCACCGTCGATCGACCGCTGGGCCGGGATCGCCCGGTTCCGCATCGACGTGCCCACAGCGGAGCTTGTGGACGGACCGTCCGCCTTGACGGACGTGCGGGAAGCGCGGCCGGAAGTGCTGCGTGCTCGAATCCGGCAGCTCCTGGCGCAGGAGTCGCTGTCCGTCGTCGACCGCCGGCCGGGCAAGGAGGGCCGTCTGCGCGAGGTGCGCTCGCTCCTGCTGGCGGCCGACGCAACCGAGTCGGGGCGGGCCGTCGAGCTGAGCTTCACGACCTACGTCGGTCCGGCGGGAGCGGTCCGGCCCGAGGAGTGGCTGGAACTGTGCCTGCCTGGGTTTGCGGGGTCGTTCACGGCTGTCCGGCTCGGTCTGGAGCCACGCCCGCCTCAGTCATCGCCGCCGGAAGAAGGCTCGCCGTTCGACGATCGTTCCCTCACCGCCTGAAGGAGCAGTTGGCGGGCCCGGTCCCAGCTCACGGGGGGATCGCCGCCGGTCCAGCGGCGGTGCTGGGCACGGGCCTGATGATATAGCATGGACAAGCCATCCTGGACAGGCCAGTGCCGGGCGGCGGCATCACTCAGAACGCGGGAGGCGGGAGACCCGTAATTCAAGTCGAAGACCGGCACAGGCGGATGCCCGCCCAAACCCACTTCGTCCAACCTAGTCACGGCAGCGTGTGGCAGAGTGTTGATCACCGCCTGAACGGTCGAAGCGCGGGAAACGTCCCATCGCCGGACAGCCGGATAGTCCGCAAGCAGGCGCTCCAGACGCTCCCGACTGCGGTTCCAGACGAACGGCTTGATCCCCGCCCGCTCCAGCGCGTACATCACCGCCCGAGCCGATCCGCCCGCTCCCAGGACGAGTACCGGGCCGGCGGCCGGAAGGAATCCGGCCGCGCCGTCGCGGAAACCGGACCAATCGGTGTTGTCACCGTGCCAGCCACCATCGACGCGGGTCAGGGTGTTCACGGCACGGATGCGGGCGGCCTCGTCGCTGCAGGAAACGCACAGGCCCTGCAGGTGCTCCTTGAGCGGGACGGTCACGCTCAGGCCGGTGATGTCCAGGTCGGGCAGGGCCGCCAGGAAATCAGCCGCATCGGGAACGGGCAGGGGAACGTAGAGATCGGGACTGGTTCGGATCTCGAACAACCAGTTGTGCAAACAGGGGGAGAGAGACCGTTCCACCGGATATCCCGCCACGCCATAGAGCCGGCTGCCGACATTCACCCGCTGGGCGCGATACACCTTGAAAAACTCCGCCGTGGTGAGCATGCCTGGCACCAGCGGTGTGGCGGCCAGGTAGAGCCGCCAGGTGCCCCACGCCAGGGCCAGCAGGCGGCTGACGGGACCGAGGGGACCGCAGCAATACGCCGTCAGGGGGATGGCGCGCCGCCGGGCCTCGGCCAGGAGCCGCTTGATGGCGACGATATCCCGCCACGTTCCGGCGGCGGTGATGATTTTGTATTCACGGGCCGGCTCCGCCGCCATTCGGGTGAGAATTCCGTCCAGATCCGGCGGAGTGACCGACAAATTATGATATGACACGATGAATCCGGTGCCGGGATGGCGACGAGGCCAGTCGCGGAACGCGCTGTCCCACTCGATGTCGATGCGGTCATCCGGCCGGCAGGCGGCCAGAGCGCGCCGCAGCACGGCCGCCCGCTCGACCTCGGAGCCCGCGAACCGTCCGCCGTCCTGCGGCCGGCGGCACGTGTAGATGGCGGGCAAGTCGCCGGCGGGCGGAAGCGCGGCGTCGGGATGCAGGTCCAAACGCAGTTCAAATGCCGACCACGGAGCGGGGGGGCGCGACTCGCCGTCCGGTTTGAGGGAAGCTGAGCCGCTGAGCGTTAGACAGGTCATGGGACTGGCACACCGTTGGATTCGAATGTGATCATGACGGAATTCAAGGATTCGGCTGGATATTGGATCACTGTCGTCAGGGAGTCAAGTGATTTGCGGCCGGAAAGGATGCTGTAAAAAAAATAATAAAAATGTTGACAGAAACAATCAAATTTCATATAAGGAAGGGTCAGTCAGCAAGTCGGAGGTTTCACAGATGCCCATTTACGAGTATGTGTGCACCGTGTGCAACCACCGTTTTGAAAAGATCCAGAAATTTTCGGATCCCCCGGTCACGGACTGTCCGGACTGCGGCCAGCGGGTGGAGCTTGCGCCTTCCGCCCCGGCCATCCAGTTCAAGGGCAGCGGTTGGTACATCACCGACTACGCCCACAAGTCCAGCCCCGCCAGCAGCGGCGACCGGAAGGAGACAACCGACAAGAAGTCTGATAGCCCATCCAAATCAAACACACCTGAAAAAACTGCCTAGCAGTCCCATCTAATTCGACCACCAACTCTTTGACCCTACCAACCACACGGAGCTCCCGGCCAAGGCCGGGAAGCTCCCAGCCCGCCTTTTTGGACCCACGGAGGCGGCGCTCAGGTCCGCAGCATTTGACAAACTCCGCCGGCTGAGCTAAATAGAACAAACGGCCGGACGCAGGATCCCGGCCTGCGGCAGATACTAAGCTGAAACCGAACGTTCCGGAATGCTTCTAAGCAGATGGAGTGGATCGCACCCAAGCCGGATTTCGGCAGCAGTCTGAAGGAGACATCCATGTGGGAATACACGGACAAGGTCAAGGATCATTTCTTTAATCCGCGCAACGTCGGGGATCTTCCCGGCGCCGACGCGGTCGGCGAGGTAGGCTCCATCGCCTGCGGGGACGCCTTGCGGATCTATCTGAAAGTGGACGATCAGAAGCGCATCGTGGATGTCCGTTTCAAGACCTTCGGCTGCGGCTCGGCGATCGCAGCTGCATCCGCCCTGACCGAGATGGTGAAGGGCAAAACCCTGGACGAAGCCATGCAGATCACCAACCAGCAGATCGCCGACTTCCTGGGCGGATTGCCGCCCGAGAAGATGCATTGCTCCGTCATGGGTCGGGAGGCGCTTGAAGCGGCCGTGGCCAACTACTACGGCCTGGAACGCAAGCACCTGGAGGAGGAAGACGAGGGACGCATAATCTGCCACTGCTTCGGTGTGACCGAGGGACTGATCCGCAAGGTGGTCCGCGAGAACAACTTGAACTCCATCGAGGAAGTGACCAATTACTGCAAGGCCGGCGGCGGCTGCCAGAGCTGCCATATGGATATTGAGGAGATCATCCACGAGGTGCGCCAGGAGCGGGTGGAAACACCGGCGAAGCAACCGGCCCGCGAACAGCGCAAGCTCACCAACGTGGAACGCATCCTCAAAATCAAGGAGATTCTGGAAGAGGAGATCCGGCCCTCATTGCAGCAGGACGGCGGCGACATCGAGCTCGTGGACGTGGAAGGATCCAAGGTCCTCGTGGCCATGCGGGGCACCTGCGCGTCCTGTCCCAGTTCCGAGCTGACCATTCGCTGGGCCGTGGAAGCCAAGCTGCGCGAGTTCGTCGCCGCGGACCTCCAGGTGGTGGAGGTCAAGTCATGAGCCGCGTCGTCTACCTCGACAACAACGCCACGACCCGGGTGGCCGACGAGGTGGCCGCGGTGATGTTGCCGTTCTACACCGAACTCTACGGCAATCCATCGAGCATGCACGCGTTCGGGGGACAGGTGGCCCGACATATCGCCCAGGCCCGCGACCAGGTGGCCGCCATCCTCGGCGCCGATCCCACTGAAATCCTGTTTGTCAGCTGCGGCTCCGAGAGCGACAACATGGCCATCCGCGGCGTGCTCGAGGCCAATCCGGACAAACGCCACGTCATCAGCACCCGCGTGGAACACCCCGCGGTGCTCAGCCTCTGCAACCACCTGCGCAAGCGCGGTTACGAGGTGACGCTCCTCGGTGTGGACGGTGAAGGGCGACTCGACCTCGCCGAGCTGCGCAATGCGCTGCGCCCCGACACCGCCGTGGTGTCGGTGATGTATGCCAACAACGAGACCGGCGTCGTTTTCCCGGTCGAGGAAATCGGGCAGATCGTCAAGGCCCACGGGGCGGCGTTTCACGTGGACGCCGTCCAGGCGGTGGGCAAGCTGCCGCTGGACTTGTCGCAGAGTACCATCGACCTGCTCAGCTTGTCGGGCCACAAGCTCCATGCCCCGAAGGGCGTGGGTGTGCTGTACATCCGGAAGGGCATCCGGCTGGTGCCGCTCATCATCGGCGGGCACCAGGAGCGGAACCGCCGTGGCGGGACCGAAAACGTCGCCTCCATCGTCGGTCTAGGGCGCGCCTGTGAGCTGGCCCGGGCCGCGCTGAGGGAGGAAAATGACCGGGTCCGCCGCCTCCGGGACAAGCTGGAAGACGGGATCCTCCATTCCGTCCCCAACGTGCGGGTCAACGGCAACCGGGAGCACCGGCTGCCCAACACCACCAGCATCAGCTTCGAGTACATCGAGGGAGAAGCTATCCTCCTCCTGCTGGACCAGCTGGGCATCTGTGCCTCGTCCGGTTCAGCCTGTACGTCGGGTTCGCTGGAACCATCTCACGTCCTGCGGGCGATGGGAGTGCCGTTCACAGCGTCCCATGGCTCGATCCGGTTCAGCCTGAGCCGGTACAACACGGAAGCGGAGATCGATTACGTGCTGGAGCACCTGCCGCCGCTGATCGAGCGCCTGCGCAACATCTCACCCTTCTGGAAGGACTACCAGGAGCAGCTGGCCAAGCGGTCTTAAACCGCGGGATCCCCCCGTCGCTCATCTCCTCTATGTCTGTTTGTGACGCGGCGAGCGGCGTCAGCGGCTGCCCGGACCGTCAGCCACGCTCGAGATCAGCCAGGTGATCCATCAGGCGCCGCAGGCCGAAGCGCTCGAAATAAATCGTCAGCTTGCGCCCGTTGGCGGTGTCGTCGATGCGCTGGATGGTGCCGCGCCCGAAGGTGGGGTGGACGACTCGGTCGCCCAGCTTCCACCCGGCGGCTGCCCGCGCGCCGGGCTTGGTGGCTGGCTTCGGCTTGCCGGTGGCGGCCGGCGCTGCGGCGTCCGGGCGAGGGATCACCCGGTGGACGATCCGGGGCCCGGTCTTCGGGTCGGCGGCGCGCGCGCCGCCCGACTTGCCGAAGAACGCCTGGATTTCGGCCGCGGTGTCCAGGGTGCGGAACCCCTGGTCCTTGAGCTTGGTGCGGAGGCGCACCGGCCGGGCGCCGGCGGCCGTCAACGGGAACGGTGTGTAGCGGGGTAACTCCAGCAGCGCGTCCGCCGGGATCTCGTCCAAAAACATGGATGGCCGGACCGGGTCGGTTCGCGATCCGTCGGGGGTGGGGCGCGACCAGGAATGGCTCAGCGCCAGGCGCTTGCGGGCCCGGGTCATGCCCACGTAGCACAGCCGACGTTCTTCTTCGATGTCCTCGTCCGTCTCCTGACTGCGGTGATGAGGCAGGAGGCCCTGTTCCACTCCGACCAGAAACACGTGGTCGAATTCCAGGCCCTTGGCGCCATGCAGGGTCATTAAAGTCACCCGGCCCGATCCCGCGACGGTCTCTGAGTCGCTGACCAGAGCGGCCCGATCCAGGAACGATTGCACGGTTCCCCCTTCCTGCTGGTGCTCCCGGGCGGCGGTGATGAACTCCTGGATGTTCTCCAGCCGGGATTGCGACTCTGGATCAGACTGTTGGGACAGATACTTCTGGTAACCGGATTGGCTGACTAGTTGCTCGATGAACTCACCCAGAGGTTTCTCCGTCGCGCTGTGCGCGAGCAACTGGACGAGGTCGTGGAACAGCCGGAACGCCGTCCGCAGGCGGGTGGGCACGCTCTCGTCGGCCAGGATGTCCTCCAGGGCGCCCCACAGGTCGTTGCCGCGCGCCACGGCCTGCCGCCGGAGGAGCTCCATGGCCCGGTCGCCCAGACCGCGGGGCGGGGCGTTCACCACACGCAGAAACGCGGCGTCATCGCGCCGGTTGAACGCCAGCTTGAGGTAGGCGATCAGATCCTTGATTTCCTTCCGGGAGTAAAACGCCTGGCCGCCCACCACCCGATAGGCGATGGCCAGGCCCTTCAGGCCATCCTCCACCCGGCGAGACTGGAAATTGGCCCGGTAGAGGATGCCCACACTGCCGATGAAATCGTTGAGCAGCAAATCCTTGACGGCCCGCGCCACCCAGTTGGCCTCTTCTTTGGGATCGCCGGCCCGATACAACACTACCGGCTCGCCTTCGACGTTATCGGTCCAGAGAGATTTCTCGCGGCGCTGCCGGTTGTGGGCCACCAGCCCGGACGCCGCCCGCAGAATGGCTCGGGTGGAGCGGTAATTCTGTTCCAGTTTGAACAGCTTCGCGCCGGGGAAATCCCGCTCGAAGTTCAGAATGTTGGCCAGGATGGCCCCGCGGAAACCGTAGATTGACTGGTCCTCGTCACCGACCACACACAGGTTGCGGTGTTCGCCGCCCAACAACTGGACCAGCTTGTACTGGGGTGGGTTGGTGTCCTGAAATTCGTCCACCAGCAGGTAACGGTGGCGATGCGCCAACCGGGCGCGGATGTCCGGATAACGTTCGAGGATCTCGTTGGCCTTGAGGATCAGATCCTCGAAGTCCAGCGCGCCGCTGGCCGTCAGCCGGCGCTCGTACCGGCCGAAGATCTCGGCCAGCAGATCGGCGTCCGCATCGCGGAACCGGGCGGCGTATTGGGTGGGAGCGATCGCGTGGATCTTGGCGCGACCGATCCGGCCCACGATGATGTCGACGGAGACGGGCGGCTCGGCGATGTGGAGTTCCTTCAGAATATCCTTGACCAGGCGGGCCTGGTCGTCAGCGTCGCAGATGGTGTAGTTGGGCGAAAAGCCGATCACTCCGATTTCCTGGCGGAGGAACCGGGCGCAGAATGAGTGGAAGGTGCACACGGTGGGCGTCGCCGAACGGCCCGGGCCCAGCAGGGCATGGATGCGCTCCCGCATCTCGTCGGCCGCCTTGTTGGTGAACGTGACCGCGAGGATGTGCTCGGCGGCAAAGCGGCCGGTGGCGATCAGGTGGGCGACCTTGTAGGTGATCACGCGGGTTTTGCCACTGCCGGCCCCGGCCACCACCAGTTGCGGGCCGTCGGTGTACTCCACGGCCGCCCGCTGGGCCGGGTTGAGGTCGTCCAACAGGTTCACGGATTGCTCCTCGCTGGGTTGAATCGGTCCGGGGGCCCGCCGGCATGCCGGATGGCGGGGACGGATCCACGGGCGGAAAGCGTCATGATAGCACAGACGGTCACGGTCGCCAAACGGCGGCCGGGGCCGGACGACGGGCGGCGGGATGCGCCGGGACTACCGGGCACCGTCGCGATCGATGAGGGAACCCACTGCCTCGCCCCGCACGGCCTTCAGTACATTGCCCGGCTGGGTAATGTCGAAAACGATGATGGGCAGGTCGTGTTCCAGGCACAGGGAGAACGCCGCCAGGTCCATGACGCCCAGCCGCTGCTCGACCGCCTCCCGGTAGCTGAGGCGTGGAAGAAACCGGGCGGAGGGATCCTTGTTCGGATCGCGGTCATAGACGCCGTTCACCTTGGTGGCTTTCAACACAGCCTGGCAACCCGATTCGAGGGCACGGAGGACGGCGGCCGAGTCGGTGGTGAAAAAGGGATTGCCGGTGCCGCCGGCGAACAGGACCACCCGCCCTTCACCCATGGCGCGGCGGGCGTTTTCGGCTGATGCCGGCTCGGTTGCCTGGGGCAGGGCGAACGGTGACAGGATCCGGCAGGGGCAGCCGCGCCGGTCCAGCCGGTCCGCCAGGGCCAGGCAGTTGATCAGGGTGGCCAGCATGCCCATGTAGTCTCCGGTGACCCGGTCGATACCCCGGCCGGCGCCGGTGGCGCCCCGGAAGATATTGCCGCCGCCTACCACCACTCCGAGCTGGACGCCCGCCCGGATCACGGTGTGGATCTCATCGGCCAGATAATCCAGCACGTCCGCCGACATCGGCTCCGAACCGCCCCCTGTCAGGGCTTCGCCGCTCAGTTTCAGCAGGACCCGCTGGTATTTCATGTTCGTACCGCCCCGGCCGTCGGTCATTTCTTGCCCACGACCGATTGGAACATGTTCTTCATCACATAGGCGGCCATCATCGGATTGGCCGCCAGTCGCCGTTTGCAGTAGCTCACCGCGTACTTCCACTGTTCGGCGAACGGCACATACAGCCGCACGGTCACGCCGTTGCGGATCAGCTCATCCTGGAGCGCCTGGCGCGGCACGCCCATGAGCATCTGAACCTCGTAGCGGTCCCGCCCCATGTTCATCCGCTCGGCGATATTGATCGCCTCGTGGATGACCCACTCCTCGTGGGTGGCGATCTCGGGGATATGCCCCTCGCTGAACAGCAGCTCCACGTCCTTGAGCAGCTGCTTTTTCATCTCGTTCTTGTCGGTCAGCGCGATGCTGGCCGGTTCGTTGTAGATCCCGATGCAGATGCGGATCCGGGCCTGGAGCCCCTTGAGCGACAGGATGTCATCCCGATTCCGGAACAGCCGGGATTGCAGCACCGTGCCGAGAATTGGGTAACGGGGCTTCAGGTTGCGGTACATCTCCAGCGTCATGTCGGTGACGGTATGGTCCTCCATGTCGATGGTGACCCCGATGTCGTGGGCCGCGGCCGCCTGAACGATCCCTTCGATGATCTGCTCGGCGTGCTTGCCGCCGCGATGGCTGCCGAGCTGGGTGGGTTTGAGCGAGACCGAAGCGAAAGGCTGCCGGCCCAACGCCGCGATCAGGCGCAGATACACGTCGACGGTGTATTGCACCTCTGTGTCCGACTCCAACTCTTCGCCCAGCAGGTCGATGGTGGAGCAAACCCGTCGCTCGTCCCAGAAGCTGCGGGCGCAGGCGACGGTGGCTTCAATGCTGTCTCCGGCAACGTAGGGGCGGGCGAAGATCTTGACCAGCGGTCCGGGAGCCAGGTCGACGACAAACCTTTTGAATCCCATCCGAATACTCCTATTGTTGAAACTTCAGTGGTGATCGATCGAACGATCAAAAGATGAATGTAATCACTCCGGCGGAAAGGATCAAGAGAATTTTAACGGCCGGACCGTGAACGGTCGCAGGCGACGGCTCAGGGGGCGGGCGGCGGCAGCACCGACCGGATGGCGTCCTGAATGGCGTCCTGGTGGGGGTGGACGGGTTTGGCGCGGAGGATGGTGGCGGTCAACACGTATTCCTGAGACCAGAACAGCATCGGCCGCTGGTAGCGGACGGTGGTTTCAAGCACGTCCTTCTTGACCGGGTACGCCTCCTCGATCATGCCGACTGGACTGCCGGCGGGCACGTGCCCGGAGCGCAGAAAAGAAATCTCGATCCCCGCCGGATCGATGCCGTAGGGGCCGGCCAGCTTGATGATCTCCTGCTTCATCGCCTCGGTGCGCTCCCAGGCCATGCCGTGAAGCCGCCGCTGGATGTCGGCCTGGTACGACTCGTTGGCCTGATGAAACGAAACGCCCTGGACCACCAGGTACACACCCGCCGCAGCGGCGATCAGGATGAGGATGACCAGTAGTTTCATGGTTTCATCTCCTCGATGACCCGGATCTCCCGAATGGCCACGCGCTGGATGGGACGCTCCTGTTCATCGCAGGCCATCGTCGCGATTCGATCCACCACGTCAAGGCCGCGGGTGACCGCGCCGAACACCGTGTATTTGCCGTCCAGCGAGGTCTGGCGGGCCAGACAGATGAAGAACGAATCCATTGCGGAATCTGGATCGGTGCCCCGGGCCATGGACAAAACCCCGCGGTCATGTGGCCGGTCGCTGAATTCCGCCCGCAACGGTTGCAGCCAGCTGCCGTATGTCTCATCCACGGGCGGTCGGCGACCGCTCAGGAAGCCGCCCTGGATCACGAAGCCGGGGACCACCCGGTGAAAATCGGTGCCGTTGTAAAGGCCGGCGGCCGCCAGGCTCAGGAACTGCCGCACGTGCTCGGGCGCCGTTTCCGGGTGAAACGACAGTTCGATCTCGCCGACGTCGGTGACGATGACGGCCCGGCAGCGCTGGAGGCGCTCCGTCGGCGCGCCGCGGTACGCGGGCTCGGGGATGGTCCGGATGATCACCCGGCGGATGGCGACTCGCTCTGTGGCCAATTGCCTGGCATCGGCTGGAAGCGTGGAAATTTTTTCCACAACCGCCATGCCGCCGGCGACCTGTCCGAAGACCGTGTACTGGCCGTTGAGCTGCAGCTGGTCGGTGACGCAGATGAAGAATTGGCTGCCGGCGCTGTCGGGATCGCCGGGAACCAGGACGGCGGCCAGCGCGCCCCGCCGGCAGGGGTGGTTGTTGAACTCAGCCTTGAGCTGGCGCAAGCCTCCTGTGCCGTAGCGGTCCCGGGCGGCCGGGTTGCGGGTCAGCGGATCGCCGGCCTGGATGATGCCGTAAGGGATGACCCGGAAGAAGGTGAGTCCGTCAAAAAAGCCCTCGCCGGCCAGTTTCAGAAATTGGGCCACGTGCTTCGGTGCGGCATCCGGGAAGAAGCGGATGATAACGGAACCAAGATCCGTCTCCAGCACGGCTTCGATCCGGGCCGGGTCCGCCGGCGCCGGCGGAGCGGCGGGGGTCTGTGCGGCGAGAAGGACAGTCAAGGCGATGATTCCGGCCAGGCTGCAGGCCAGGCGGCGCATGGCGGTCTCCTTATGATGGGTTGGTGCAGCCCGCCTTCGGCCCGTAAAGGTCGGCCTCAACCAGCTCACAGAGCAGGTGGCCCAGCAGGGCATGCATTTCCTGGATCCGCGGGGTGGACGGCGAGGGTACCGAGAACACGACGTCCACCAGCGGACTCATCTCGTGGGTATCCGCACCGGTGAACCCGAGCCGGAAGCAGCCCCGGCTGCGCACGCAGCGGAGCGCGTTGAGCACGTTGGGCGACCGGCCGCTGGTGCTGATCGCCATGACCACGTCGGCCGGCCGGGCCAAAGCATCGAGCTGGCGGGCGAAGACCTGGTCGAATTCATAATCGTTGGCTACGGCGGTGATGACCGACGGGTTGACCGCCAAGGCGATGGCAGGGATGCCCGGACGGTCCAGGTTGAAGCGGCCCATGAGCTCGCCGCTCCAGTGGATGGCGTCCGCAGCGGATCCGCCGTTCCCGAAGATGTATACGCATCCGCCCTGCCGGATCCGCGCCGCGGTCTCCCGCGCCGCGCGCTCCACATCGTCAGCGTACCGGTCGGCGGCCGTCTCGTGCAGCCGGCGGGCTTGCAGAAAAACGTCCCGAATTCGGTCGCGCATCATGGCCATCCTTCCCGAGGAATGGGTCTCAATGTGACATATCGGGGATGGCGTGTCAAGCCGGAGAGCCGCGGGACGGCCGGCGCCCGTGGAGCGATCGATGGACGCCTCAAGACAGCTTCTTCTTGATCCGATTCCGGATGCGGCGCTCCAGCCGCAGTTCGCTCCGCTTGCGTTTCTTGTCTTCCATGATGCAGATGATGGTGCGAAAGCAATCGGGGCAGTGCGTGGGCACGATGTACGCCTCATGTCCCAGGAAGGAGGTGTCGAACTTGACCCATTTGGTGATGAGCTTGACCCGCCCGCACCCGCTGCACACGTGCAGGGCGCTGTACACCGGATGCTGCATCACGTTGAGCTTGGTCATGGTGCCGTTTCCCGCCACAACCCGGCCAGTTCGTCCGGCGGGCAGTCCTGGGGCGTCCGTCCGGACGCCTTGAGCCGCAACTCGAGAGCCCGGAAGCGGTCCCGGAAGGTAAGATTCGTCCGCTTGAGTCCGGTTTCAGGATCGATCCCGAGATGACGGCAGAGATTCACGACGGCGAACAGGATTTCACCGACGGCCGCCTTGAGGGCGGCCGGGTTCCCGGCCGGCAGCCGACATTCGAGCGCATCCAGCGCCGTGCGCGCCGCGCCGGTGACGGTGTCGGCGCCGTTCCAGTCGATTCCGGCCCGGCTGGCACGGACGCCCATCTGGTAAGCCTCGTGGAGGGCGGGCAGGGCCGGGCTGATGCCGTCGAGGAGCGATTCACGCGGCTTGTTCTTGTCGGCCTGCTCCTCGCTCTTGATCTTGTCCCAGTTGGCCAGGACTTCCTCGCTCGTCTCCGCCCGGACGCCGCCGAAAACGTGCGGGTGCCGGCGGATGATCTTGTCATGGATGGCGTCGATGACGTCCTGCATCCGAAACTCGTCCCGCTCGTCGGCGATCTGGGCGTGAAAGACCACCTGGAGTAACAGGTCACCCAACTCGTCCCGCAGCTCAGCCGGGTCGTCGTCGTCGAGGGCGCCCAGCACCTCGTAGGTTTCCTCCACCAGCATCGGCTTGAGGGTTTCCCGGGTCTGCTCGCGGTCCCACGGGCAGCCGCCAGGCGCCCGCAGCTGCCGGACGATGGCCACCAGCTTGTCGATGTCGGTTTCGGATTTGGACTGCTGCTTTGCCATAAACAGTTTTTTTTAACACATAATCGATAAGGGACAAAGTTAAAATTCCCGGAACCTCGCCTCCCTGTGGTTGGCCGTCCGGGTTTCGTCCGGTGGCCGCGCTCCGCCAGGTCCGGATTTGCGGATTCAAGCGCCAGCAGCATCACAGCCGCTTCTGCACCAGGCGATTCCGCCCACTCGGGACTTGTGACCCGGCGGTACTCATGATAAGGTGATTCCGCCAAAATCCCCGACAGCGCGCGCCTTTTGGAGGCGCCTGCCGGGCGCACGGGAGCGCGACATGGAGACACTCAAAGGGATCGTCCTGGCCGGCGGAACCGGCAGCCGGCTGTTTCCCCTGACCAAGGTCACCAACAAGCACCTCCTGCCGGTGGGGCGGGAGCCGATGATCTACCACCCCATCCACAAGATGACCGAAGCGGGGATTGCGGAGATCCTGGTGGTCACCGGCACCGAGCACATGGGTGACGTCGTCAATCTGTTGGGGAGCGGTCGCGAGTTTGGCTGCCGATTCACCTACAAGGTGCAGGACGAGGCGGGCGGCATCGCCCAGGCGCTGGCGCTGGCCGAGAACTTCGCGGCCGGCAGCCGCCTCCTGGTGATCCTGGGCGACAACATATTTGAGGACGACCTGAGCGAGTATACCCGCGCGTATATGGCCAAGCCCGGCGGCGCGATGATCATCCTGAAGGAGGTATCCGACCCGGAGCGGTTCGGCGTGGCCGAGCTCAGCGGCGACCGGGTGACCGGCATCGAGGAGAAACCGACCCAGCCTAAAAGCCCCTATGCCGTGACCGGCGTCTATTATTACGACAACCGGGTGTTCGAGATCATCCGTACGCTGAAGCCGTCAGCGCGGGGGGAGTACGAGATCACCGACGTCAACAACGCATACATCCAGCGCAGCCAGCTGTTCGCCAAGTTTTTCCACGGCTGGTGGACTGACGCCGGGACATTCGAGAGCCTGGACCGGGCCAGCCAGCTGGTGCAGAGCCGGGAGGCCGGCTCATGACGAATTGGCGAAATGGCGCCATCGCCGGGGTCGAGTTCCGACCGCTCAGACGGTTTGAGGATCCGCGTGGCTGGCTGGCCGAGATATTCCGCAGCGACACGGAGGCGCCGGAACGCCTGCCGGTGATGGGCTACGTCTCGGTCACGCACCCCGGCGTGACGCGGGGACCGCACGAACACCGCGACCAGACCGACTTTTTCTGCTTTCCCGGCCCCGGGATGTTCCGCGTTCACCTGTGGGACACGCGGCCGGAATCCCCCACCTGCGGCTGCCGCCAGGTCGTCCTCGCCGGTGCGGACGCGCCGGCCGTGGTGATCGTGCCGCCGGGGGTCGTGCACGCCTACCAGAACATGGGTCCGGCCGACGGCCTGGTCATCAATCTGCCCAATGCGCTCTTCAAGGGGCCCGAGCGCCGGGAGCCGGTGGACGAGATCCGGCACGAGGAGGATCCCCGCAGCCCGTACCGCCTGGAGGAGGCGCCATGAAGAAGGTGCTGCTCACCGGCGCCGAGGGCCGCTTCGGACGCGATTTCATCACCTGGCTCGGCCAGCATTACGAGCTCTTCCCTCTGACCTGGGAGACGTGCGACATCCGCAATCTGGGCGTCGTGCGCGACGCGGTGCGCAGGATCAAGCCGCAGGTGGTGGTCCATGCCGCCGCCTTCACCGACGTGGATGGCGCCGAGCAGGATGTCGACTCGGCCTTCGCCGTGAACGCCATCGGCAGCCGCAACGTGGCCATGGCCGCGGAGGAGGCGGGGGCATGGCTGATCGCGCTGTCGACCGATTACGTGTTCTCCGGCCGCCTGGGCCGGGCCTACCATGAGTTTGACCCCCCGGCGCCCATCAACGTCTACGGGCAATCCAAGCTGGCCGGTGAGCGGGCCGTGACCGCCTGCTGCCGGCGGCACACCATTGTCCGGACGGCGTGGCTGTACGCCAACACCGGCCCGTGCTTTCCCCGGACGATCATCCGCCAACTGCTCCAGTCGGTGGGCAGTTCGCAGCCCGTTCGGGTGGTCGCCGACCAGCGGGGGAATCCCACATCCACCCGGGTGCTGGCCGATCTGGTCCACCGCCTGATCCGGGAGCCGATACCCGGCATCGTCCACGGCGGGTGCGAAGGAGCGGTGTCGTGGTACGAGTTCGCCTGCGAAATTCAATTTGGCCTCCTCCTGCCGGGCGAGATCGTACCCTGCGCCACCGAGGATGTCCCCCGGCCCGCCAACCGGCCGCGGAACTCCACCCTGGACAACATGGTCCTCCGTTTGGAGGGCTACGCACCCCTGCCCACCTGGCAGGAGGCCCTGAAGCTCTGGATCCGGGAGAACCGCAATGAGTTCGTTTGAGCCCCGCCGCGTGCTGGTGACGGGTGGCGCCGGTTTCATCGGCGGCAACTTCGTGCGCCATTTGCTGGAGTCAGACCCCGCGATCCGGATCTGGAACCTGGACGCACTTACATACGCCGGCAATCTCGCGAGCCTGTCCGATGTGGAGGCCCGCTTCGGGCCGGGCGGCGACAGCCGTTATCACTTTATCCGGAGCGACATCGGCGATTTTGACCGGGTAGCGGGACTGCTCGCCGACGCGCAGATCGACAGCGTCGTCCACTTCGCCGCCGAGAGCCACGTGGACCGTTCCATCCTGGGCCCGGAAGTCTTCCTGACCACGAACGTGCTGGGCACGTTCCGGCTGCTGGAAGCGTGCCGGAAGGCGTGGTCGGGGCGGCGCGACGTCCGCTTTCACCATGTGTCCACCGACGAGGTGTTCGGCAGCCTCGGTCCCGACGGCCGCTTCACCGAGACGACGCCCTACGACCCATCCAGTCCCTACTCGGCGTCAAAGGCGGCCAGCGACCACCTGGTGCGCGCCTGGCACCGGACGTACGACCTGCCGGTCACGCTGAGCAACTGTTCCAACAATTACGGCCCATGGCAGTTTCCGGAAAAACTCATCCCGCTGGTGATCCTCAACTGTCTGGAGGGGCGGCCCCTCCCGGTGTACGGCCGAGGCGAGAATGTCCGGGACTGGCTGCACGTTCGGGACCACTGTGTCGCGGTGGACCGGATCCTCAGGTGCGGGCAAGTCGGCGCGACCTACAACGTGGGTGGCGACGGAGAGCGCCGGAACATCGAAGTCGTCGGCTTGTTGTGCGACCTGGTGGACGAGCTGGACCTGCGGGCGTCCGGTGTCGCCCGTTGCCGGGACCTGATCACCTTCGTGACGGATCGACCGGGACATGACCTGCGCTACGCCATCGACTGGCGCCGCATCGGCGGCGAACTGGGCTGGCGGCCGGAAGTATCCCTGGCCGACGGCCTGCGGGAGACGGTCCGCTGGTATGCCGAACACCGTGAATGGTGCCGGCAAGTCACCTCCGGCGAATACCGGTCGTACTACGACCGGCAGTACGGCCAGCGTCTGCAATCCTGACCCACCGGCCTTTCCTGCCCGATCCATCCGCCGATGATGAATCACAGGCCGGCGGCGGGTGGTCAGGCGACGGGGAAATCGCGCCGGATCTCCCGGTACTCCAGGGCCGTGGTGGCGCCGAGTTCCTGAAGCATTGCGTATAGCGGCTCCCCGGCCGGCACGTACGGCAGATGGAGGGGGCGTTTGTTGGGACCGCCTGCCGCGACGAGCAGGGCGCGGCCAGCCGCCGGCTCCCGGAACCGGAGCGCCTGCACGACGGTCAGAAAAAGCTCCGCCCGCCAGATTCCCCAACCCACCACATCCGTCCCTTGCCAGGCCAGCGCCATTCGCCAGGCCGGCAGCGGGCCGCAGCGGGCGATTTGGCGCCACCGCTGAATCCAGGGCGCCGGCTCCGCCGGCGGATCGGCGCGATAGTGCGGCTCCAACTCCGCCAGTGTGCAAGGTCTGACTTCGATCCCCGAATTGGCCGCGGGGGAAGGGGCCGGCACGTCCAGGCAATACAGCGACCGGGTCTCCCGGAAGCGCACCGCCCGGTAGCGGTGGGCTCGGCGGAAGTGAGCCACGAACGCCCAGCTGATCCGCACCCCCAGCTCCAGGTGCTGGCGGGTGAAGCACTTCTCGAGCTCGAAACCCACCCGCAGGCGGTGAAACCGGGGCGGCACATTCCAACCGAAGACGAACGACTCGCGCGCGTCGCCGTCGATTGCCAGCAGCAGCACCCCGGCGATCTCGCCATCCGCCTCCGCGATGAAGCTGCGCGCCAGGTCGAGGCCATACTGCGGGACGAGGGTGTGACCCAATCCCCAGGCGCTGAACGCGGTCCGGATGGGGAAATCATGATACGACTCGTTGATGATCCTTACTGCGGCGGGGAGATCCGCCTCGGTCATGTTTCGGCAGGCGATCACGGCGCCGGTCTGCTCCTGCGGTCGTAATGGCGCGTCCATTATGCCACAGGCCGGGTGAAAACAGCCATGCGGAACGACCTCCGGCCGCTGCGGCGCCGTTCGGACGACGCCGGGCGACGAGGCGGCGCAGGTGAACCTTTTCTTTTGTGCCGGCTTTGGGTATGATGCCAATTTCATCGGTGCTGTGCTCCATCCGGGGGCAGCGAGCGGAGTGCTTCTGACCCGCCCATCCAAGGAGATCACCTTGATCCGGTCATTGTATTGCCTGATCGTTATCGCCCTTCTGCTCGGGACGGTTGGCGCCGCTGATCCCCAGCCAGCCGCCGATCCGGACGCCACCCGCGTCGAGATCGGCTTCGAGGAACGCGTCCGCTCGGAGAACATGGACAACCTGAACGATTGGGCGGCGGACAACCCGGACGCCCGCCGGTGGTGGCGGTTTCGTTCCCGCCTCTGGGCCCGGCTGAACCTCGGCCAGCGCGCCGAACTCTACCTCGGGCTCAACAACGAGACGCGCAAGACCACCGAACCCGACACGCCGCTCAAGTTCGACGAGATCATCTTCGAGAACCTATACCTGGATCTGGCACTCAATCGGCAGTGGTCGGTCAAGGCGGGGCGGCAGAACCTGGTGCGGGGAGAAGGATTTCTCTTCATCGAGGGGAATCCCCTGGACGGCTCTCGCACCGCCTACTTCAACGCGGTGGACATCACGTGGTCACCGGTCCAGGACCTGAAGCTGGAACTCATCGGCATTTCCAATCCGGACCACGACATCTATCTGCCGCGGATCAACGACAAGCACAAAACCCTCATCGAGTGGGACGAGGAGGCGATCGGTGTCTATGCGACCGATCGGACCCGCCGCGGCCAGAGCCTCGACGCGTACTACTTCTACAAGAAGGAATCCGGCGACACCCGGGATCCCAGTCATCCGCAGTACCAACCGGAGCGACGGGTGCACACCCTCGGCGGCCGGTTGGAGCAGACGGTGGGCGGCGGCTGGTCGGCGGCCGGCGAACTGGCCGGCCAGTGGGGCGGCCAGCATCCCGACACGCCGATCCGGGCGATGGGCGGATACGCCTACGTGAAGAAAGCCTTCACCCACGACTGGAAGCCCACCGCCCAGTTCGGCTACTGGGGCTTCTCCGGCGACGATCCGACGACTCCGGCGAATGAAAACTGGGATCCGCTGTTCAACCGCTGGCCCAAGTGGAGCGAATTGTACATCTACAGCCAGTTACCGGAGAAAGGCCTGGCTTATTGGACGAATACCCGCATGTGGCACGCGGAGGCGACCGTGGCCCCCCGGCCGTGGGCCAAGGGCCGCGTATCGTATTACCATCTGGGCGCCTCTCACCCCTATCCGGGCAATCCGACAGTGTTCGCCGGCGGCACGAATCGCGGTGACATGTTCCAGATTCGCGTGGACATCATCCCCGCCGAGAGCTGGCGGGGACACGTGGTCTACGAGCGATTCTGGCCGGGCGACTTCTACGACGGCTCGTCGCCGGGATATTTTTTCCGGTTCGAAGTCATCTACACGATCAAAGGCGTGTTCGCGTGGAACTAAATGATGAGTGAGCCGCTGGCCGCATCGGAATCTTCCGCGGCGTCGGTTATGCCGATCCCCTGGTGGAAACGGCTCTGGGTCGTCACGCTGTACTTCGCGGAAGGATTTCCCTACAGCGTGGTCCGGCTGGTCTCCACGGTGTTTTTCAAGGACAGCGGCGCCAGCCTGCAGGCCATCGGCCTGACCTCGCTCTACGGTTTGCCTTGGACCCTCAAATTTCTGTGGTCACCGTTCGTCGACCAGTTCGCCACCAAACGGCGCTGGCTGCTCGCCGCCGAGCTGGCCCTGGCCGTTGCCACGGCCGTCATGGCCTTGGGCGCCGCCACCCCCCGGGCGCTGGACATCGTCGCCGGCTTGTTCTTGCTGACGGCCCTGCTGTCGGCCACCCATGACATCGCCATCGACGGCTTTTACCTGGAGGCGTTGGATCGAAAGGAGCAGGCGCGCTTCGTGGGTTTCCAGGCGATGAGCTACCGGCTGGCCATGGTCGCCGGCGGAGGTGGGATCGTCACCCTCTCCGGCTACACCAACTGGACCACGGCGTTCGGCGTCGCCGCAGTCGTCCTGCTCCTGCTCTGGCTGATCCATTCGCGCTGTCTGCCGCGGGCGGAGCAGCCTCGGCGGTCTATGGCCGAGCTGGGCCTGCTCGTGCGCCGGGCCGCCGTGCAGCGGACGGTGGCGGGAGTGCTGCTGGCGATCCTGGCCGTCCTCGGGATGGGCCGGCTCGGTTGGCTCGATGCACCGGCGGCCGGATGTCAGGCGGTCCTGGACAGACTGGGATCGGCCGGTCTGGTGAGTCTGGTGCTGTTGCTCACCATGCTGGGGCTGGCGCTGAACCTCAAGCGGTTCAAGCGGCGGCTGTATGCGTCCGACTCGTTTTACGCGCTGGCGTTTGTCGACTACCTCGACCAGCCCAAAGTGGGCATCATCCTGACGGCGATTGTTCTCTGGCGGGCCGGCGAATCGTTCCTTCTGAACATGGCCTATCCGTTCCTCAGCGATGCCGGCGTCACCCGGGCTCAGTACGGATTGATTTACGGAACCTTCGGCATCATCGCTTCGATCATCGGCGGATTGCTCGCGGGCGGGCTCATCGCCCGATTCGGTCTGCGCCGGATGATCTGGCCGTGCGCCCTGAGTCAGAACCTGCTCAACCTGCTGTACATGTTCATGGCCTGGCACTACGTCCCGCAATGCACCAACCGCTGGCAACTGTCGCTGGCGCTGGCGTCCGACCTGTACCAGGCGCCGTTCGTGTGGGCGCGGCAGCTGACGGCGATGGCGCTCAGTCCCGCGGTCTGGTTTCCCGACCGTAATCTCGTGGCGGCGCTCATCATCCTGGAAGCGTTCGGGGCGGGCATGGGCACCGCCGCCTTCATGGTGTTCATCATGCGGACCTGCAAGCCCAGCTACAAGGCCGCCCACATGGCCATCGCCACGAGCATCATGACGGTGGGCGCCACCTCCGCCGGCATCTTCTCGGGGATCCTGGCCGGCTGGTTGGGCTATCCGATCTTTTTCGGCTTCACCTTCCTGGCCACGGTGCCCAGTATGGGGCTGCTCCTGTTTCTCCCCTACCTGGATGGCTCGTCGGCTGCCGATCTGGCCGGCAAACGCCCGGAAAAGCGTTGAATCGGCGCGAACCGCCCACTATAATGAGGGGCCATGAGCGATGTACGTGTCCTGCCATCCTCTTATAACGAACTCGAAGCGGAGTTGGGTGAAAAGATCGCTCCGTTCGATGTGCTCTTTCAGGACTCCATCCGCTACTATGACTCGCTCCTGGGCCGGGACGCCCGCTCCAGCCCGGTCATGGAGCAACAGTTCCTGGAGCGCTTCCGCTTCCTTCTGGAGCAGGAACATTTCGACCCGCCCCGCAGTCTTCGCGAGACGCTGATCAAGCTCAGTTACGGCTTTTACATGAAGCAGCGGAACTGAGGAATCCGCCTCCGCTCACGACCGATGGGGAGCGGCCCCGTCCGTTTCGTTGACGGATGGCGGTGCTTCCACCCGGGCGGGGAAGCGGATGACAAACACCGAACCTTCACCGACGGCGCTGTCCACATGGATCTCGCCGCCGTGCGCCTCCACCAGATACTTGACCAGGCTCAAGCCGATGCCGCTGCCGCGGACCCGGCGGACCGCGATGTTGTCGCTGCGGTAAAACTTGTTGAAGATGCTGGGCAAATCCTCCGGGGCGATGCCGATCCCCTCGTCCCGCACCTCCAGGCACACATGGGGCGGTTCGTGAAAAATCCGGATCCGGACGCGCCGGGACTTGTTGGCGGAATACTTGATGGCGTTGTCCAGAAGGTTGAGCAGGATCAGGGCCAGCGCGTTGGCGTCGCCGCGGATCATGGGGAGTCCGGGCTCCGCGTCGACCTGGAGTTCCACTTTCTCCTTTTTCATCCGGTAGTCGAACGCCTCCAGATGGCGGGGCACCACCTGGTCGAGGCGCAGGTCCTCGAAGCTGAACTTCTGCAACCCGTTCTCCAGGTTGGCCAGGTCCAGCACGTTGTTGATCAGGTGGGTCATCCGCTCGGTTTCGGCGAAAATCACCGACAGGTATTCCTGACGGGTGGTCTCATCGCGGCCCCGGCCCATGAGCAGGATCTCGCTGAACATCTTGATCAGAGCCAGCGGCGTCTTCAGCTCGTGGGAGACGTTGCGGATGAACACCTCTTTCTGCTGCGTGAGTTTCTGTTCCTCGCGCCGGCTCACATAGACCAGGAACCAGGCCGACAGGATCAGCACCAGGTTGATGGCCAGCAGGAGGATGTTCTGGCTCCGGATGCCATGGGCCTCCTGCTCGAGCTGGTCGGCGTTGCGGGGCGCCAGCTGGAACAGCCATTTGTAGAAGGTTTTCGGGAAGCGCTGCTCGACGAAATACTTCCGCGACACCTGAAACGGGGTGCCGAAAATGAGGTTGTTTTCGTAATCCCGGATGCAGACCACATAGTTGCGTTCGAGGTCGCGGATGGAGGCGCCGAAAAACACATCCAGATCGTCCCCGCGGTATTCCTGGACCAGCAGAAAGCGGCGGTCGTCGCCGGCCAGAGTGAACGGCAGCAGGGAGAACAGGTAGTACCGCCCGTCGATGGCGGTGTAGAGGTGTTGGATGCTGAGCGGGAGCAGCGCGCCCGTGTCGGTGGTGCTCAGGACACGACGCCGGAACCAGCGGGCGTTCTCCCGTTGCCGGTCAGCCGGGAAGTACACGTTCCACTGGTCGTCGAGCAGGTAGATCTGGCGGATCAGCGGGACGGGGTCAGCCGGGGCGTTGGCCAGTCGCAGCTGGAGCTCCGGCAAGGAACTCGATGTCAGAAACGTGTACAGCTTCTGGTCCTGGGCGGAGACGTTCAGCTCGATCCGGTTGAGGGTCTGGCGGACCATGCTGAGATTGCTCTGCAAGAGGGTGATTTCCAGCAGGCTTTCCTTTTCGGCGACATATCGGAAGGTAAGAATGCCGATGGTGATCGTGGAAAACAACACGATGCCGCTGGCGATGGGGAACATCCGGCTGCGGAAAAACTGGCGCACGCAACACTCCGAAACAGGGGATCGTCAGGGGGCCGACTCGGCTTGCCGGACGCGTTTCTGCAGCAGGTCGCGGGCGGCTTCCTGGATCTCCGGGAGCAGGCTGGTGTCGCCCGCCGCCTCCCGCAGGTCCTGGGTCCGCAGGTTCGGGAGCAGGCGCAGGCAAATGGGCGGCGGGGTGTACGGATTCCGGACCAGCGCCACCTTGATGTCGTAGTGCACGATCCAGCGGGGCGAGTGAAAGACCTCGGTCAGCACCGCGGGGTAGTTGGGGCGGCGGGCGGTGATCCGGATGACGAAAGGAAGGGTGATCCGCGGATTGCTGAGGAGGCGGTGGATCACGCTGGGGTCCGGATCGAACATCAGCTGTTCCATCGTATGCCGGTCCGGACTCATGGCCAGCGCCTTGCGCTGGCCCAGGGTGAGCTCGTTGGCGAGCTGGTCCGGATCGGGCAGGGCAGCGGTTTTCAGCCCGCGCTTGGGGCGTGGCTGGCGGAGAAAATGCACCACGTCGTCGAAGTGCTTCGCGCGGGAGTAGGTGTACACCTCGCTGAAAAACGGCCGTCCCAGACGGGCGATCATGGGTTCCAGATCGCTCACGGCGTCCAAAACCTCTTTGAACGCCGGCCGGCCAGTCTGGGCCTGGCGCAGGATGTAATAGAGCGCCTCGGCGAAAGCGTCCGGCGGAAGCTCCTGGAGCCGGTCCAGGAGTTGGTGCTTGCGGATGCCCAAGTCTTCGATCCGGCTGCAGGCATCCACCCACTGCTGCACCTTGAGGTACAATTCCTTCATGTCCAAGGGACATCTCCGACGTGCGCGTGCGGTTGAACCCAGAATATCCGAAGAGTGTGCTAGAATCAAGCCGGTTTTCCCGTCCGGCGGCATCCGGCCGCCGGTATCCGAACCCAGGGAGCGGCTGATGGTGGACATCCTGCGACTCGATCCGGCCGAGCTGCCGGGCTGCAGTCCGTTTTTCCGGGACATCATCCGGCGGCCTGATGTGCGCCAGGCGTTCCTGGGTCTGGCCCGTTGGGACGACGTCGCCCTGCGCGAGGCGGCGACGCCGGCGCGGACATTCCGCGGTTTGGACGAATTGATCCGCCAGAATCAGCCGACGCACCCCGCCGTGGCCGAAACGCTGGCGCACGCTGGCCGGCCGGGCGCGGTGTGCATTCTCACCGGCCAACAGGCCGGCGCCCTGGGCGGCCCCCCCTACACGCTGTACAAGGCGCTGACCGTTGCGGCACTGGTCGGCGAGCTGCGCCGGTCGGGCGTGCCGGCGGTGGGCGTCTTCTGGATCGCCTCGGAGGATCACGACCTCCGCGAGGTGTCTGACATCACCTGGATGGTGCCCGGCCGGGGCCTGCAACGGCTGACCCTGCCGACCGCGCCGGCCGCCGATCTCCGCCCTGTGGCAGAGGTGGTTATCGATACGGCGGCGGCATCGTTCTGGCAAGAGGCGCTGGAGCTGCTGCCCCGGAGCACGCACCGCGACTGGGCCGCGGGGCTGGTGGGCGAGTGTTACCGGTCGGGCCGCGGTTTGGCTGATGCGTTCCGCGATTTCATGGCCCGCCTGCTCGCGCCGCTGGGCCTGTGCCTGTTCGATCCCATGGCCATGGAGCGGCACGGGGCCCTGGCCGGTTTTCTGGCCCGATATCCCGAGCTTCGAACCGAGGCCGTTCGCCGCGTGACGGACCGCCAGACCGCACTCGAAGCGGCCGGACATGAACCGCAGATCCGCATTCAACCCCAGCGCGCGTTCCTGTTCTACCTGCACCCCGAGGCCGGCCGGCGGCGTGTGATGGAAGCGCCCGGGGGCGGATTCACCGTGGACGGGACGACTGTGGGTTGCGACGTCACCGGGTGGTCTGGCTGGCTCCGGCAGGACGCCGCCCGCTTCTCGCCCGACGCCCTGCTGCGGCCGCTTTTCCAGGACTGGCTGTTCTCCACCGCGGTCTACGTGGGCGGTCCGGCGGAGCTGGCCTACCACGCCCAGATCCGACCGCTCTATCCCCTGTGGGGGCTGACGCCGCCACTCCTGTGGCCGCGCTTTTCGGCCACGCTGATCCCGCCCGGCGCGTCCCGGCGGGCCCGGCAATTGGGTTTGGAGCCACGAGCGCTGTTCGATCCCCGCGAGGAGACCCTCACGCGGCTGCTGGCGGCGCAAGGACGCGTCGAGCGTCTCGAGGCGTTTCTGGAGCGCCGCGGTGAACTGACCGGAGCGTTGGACCGGCTGGCCGGCTCGCTGCTGGATTATCCAGAGGACGTCACCCGCTTCACGGCCTCAACGTTGGGCAAGATCAACGGCCTCGTCGACAAGCTGGAGGAGCGGGTCCGCCGCCAGGCCAAAGCGGACAACGAGGAGCTGATCCGACGGTTCGACACCCTACATCAGGAGCTCGTCCCGAATGGGAATCTGCAGGAGCGCACCCTGAATCTATTGCCCCTGCTCAGCGTGTTCGGCCCCGGACTGGTGGACCGGCTGATGCAGGCGGTGGATCCCTTCGACCCGCGCCACGTGATGCTCTGGCTGGAGGAGTGACATGATCGTGTTCGGCGCGCCGGGTCTGAGCCCGGTGGATATTCTGGCCGTGGGAGCCCATCCGGATGACCTCGAGATCTGCATGGGCGGCACCATCGCACGGCTCGCCGCGGCCGGACGCCGGATCGGCCTGGTGGATCTCACCCGGGGCGAATCCGGGAGCCGGGGCGAGCCGGAAACCCGCGTGGCGGAGAGCCGGACCGCTGCCGAGGCGCTGGGCGTGGCGTTTCGGGTCAACCTGGAGTTGCCCGATGGCGATCTGGCCCCAACGGCCGCGGCCCGCGCCGCGCTGGTCCGCGTGATCCGGCAGACGATGCCCGCCATGGTGTTCTCGCACCACACCCTGGATCCGCATCCCGACCATGCCGGTGCCTACGCCCTTGTCCGTTCGGCCTGCCACCACGCCGGTCTGGCCAAGCTCGAGCCCGACCTGCCGCCGCATCGGCCGAAGTACTTCTTCACCTTCGCCCAGCCCCACCGGCTCCGCCCCACCTTCCTGGTGGATGTCAGCGAATTCTGGGACGCCAAGCTCGCGGCCATCCGCTGCCACCACAGCCAGGTGTCGCCCCGCCAGCCGGATGAGCCGGCCACCTACTTGGGCCAGCCCGATTTCCTTGACGTCGTGGGCGCACACTGCCGGAGCATGGGCGCCATGGTTGGGGCGCGGTTCGCCGAAGGTTTCCACAGCGAGGGCTATCTGCTGGTGGACGATCCGTTGGCGGCATTCGGCCGGAAGCAGGGGCGGCTGCTATGAACATCGGCATCGTGTGTTACCCCACCCACGGCGGCAGCGGAATCGTCGCCACCGAGCTTGCCAAAGAGCTGGGCAAGCTGGGCCATCAGGTCCACATCATCAGCTTCGCCCTGCCGATCCGGGTGACGCCGGGTCTGCCCAATGTCTTTTTCCACAAGGTGGAGGTGTCGGCCTACCCGCTGTTCAAATATCCGCCGTACTCCCTCGAGGTCACGGCGATGATCGCGGACGTGGCCCGGAACCACAAACTGGATGTGGTCCACGTGCACTATGCCATCCCCCACGGCATGAGCGCCTGGTCCGCCCGGGAGATGCTCGCCGAGGACGGCATCCGATTGCCGTTCATCACCACACTGCATGGCACCGACATCACCGTCGTGGGCAGCGAGCCGTCCATGGCCCGGGTGACCCAGTTCATCCTCCGCCATTCCGATGCGGTGACGGCGGTGAGCGACTGGCTGCGGCTAGAGACCGAGCGCTTCTTCGATATGCGCTGCCCCATTTTCGTAATCCCCAACTTCATCGACCCCCATGCGTTCCGACGCCAGCGCCACGCGGCGCGGGACCGCTTCGCCGCACCGGACGAAAAACTCATGCTGCATGTGTCGAATTTCCGGCCGGTCAAAAACGTGCCCGACATCATCCGGGTGCTGGACATCGCCCGCCGGCGAACCCGCTGCCGGCTCGTCGTGGTGGGCGACGGGCCCGACCGCCCCCACGCCGAACAGCTGGCACGGGACCTGGATGTGAACCATCTGGTCACTTTCGTGGGGATGCAGAGCAACGTGCTGGAATACCTGTCGCTGGCCGACGTGTACCTGATGTCCAGCAGCAGCGAAAGCTTCGGCCTGTCGGCGCTGGAGGCGATGTCATGCGGCGTGCCGGTGGTCGCCTACCGGGTTGGCGGGATGCCCGAGGTCATCCGCCACGGGCAGACCGGTTATCTGGTCGACCCGGGCGACGTGACCGCCCTGGGCGAAGCCGCGGCCGATCTGCTCACTGACGAGCGCCGCCGCCGGAAGTTCGGCCGGGAGGCGCGGCAGCGGGTCCTGGCGGAATTCACCGCTGACCGGATTGTACGGCAGTATGAGGCGCTCTACGACGCGGTGATCCGGCGGCGCCCGTGTCTGGAGATGGTGAAGCCTGAGCAGACCGGGGCATAATTCTCCACCAGAAGACTAATTCTCCAGCATGTTCCCGTGCCGTGTTTGTTGCAAAAAGCCTTGCAGAATGGGCGTTTTCAATTCAATCCGGCTTCATGTTGCCTGTCCGGACATTGGCATCCACTTTGCAATCAAACCCATGAATTTTTTTGTTTGAACGACCTTCAACACCCAATATTAAGGAGAGAGCCTATGAAAATCAGACCGCTGCACGATCGTGTGATCGTCAAGAGACTGGAAGAAAAGGAGCAGGTCAAGGGCGGGATCATCATCCCCGACACCGCCAAAGAGAAGCCCCAGCAGGGCGAAGTCATCGCCGTCGGCAACGGCAAAATCCTGGACAACGGCCAGCGGGTGACGCCCGAGGTGAAGGTGGGCAACCGGGTGCTGTTCGGCAAGTACTCCGGCAACGAAGTGAAGATGGAAGACCAGGAATATCTGATCATGCGCGAGGACGAGATCCTCGGCATCGTCGAGTAGATTCGCGAACGCAGTAACTCATTGATAAGGAGATAAGCACATGGCCAAAGATATCGTGTACGGAGAAAATTGCCGCCACCAGATTCTCAATGGTGTCAACAAGCTGGCGGACACCGTCAAAATCACCCTCGGCCCGAAGGGACGCAACGTGGTCCTGGAAAAGAAGTTCGGCTCTCCCACCATCACCAAGGACGGCGTGACGGTGGCCAAGGAAATCGAGCTGAAGGACAAGGTGGAGAACCTGGGTGCCCAGATGGTCCGGGAAGTCGCCTCCAAGACCAGCGACGTCGCGGGCGATGGGACGACCACCGCGACCGTCCTGGCCCAGAGCATCTACCGCGAGGGCGTGCGCAACGTGGCGTCCGGCGCCAATCCGATGGCTCTGAAGCGTGGCATCGAGAAAGCCGTCGAAGTGGTGGTCAAGCACATCAACGAAATGTCCGTACCCGTCAAGGGTGACATGATCGCCCAGGTGGGCGCGATCTCCGCCAACAACGACATCTCCATCGGCTCCATCATCGCCGAGGCGATGAAGAAGGTGGGCAAGGACGGCGTCATCACTGTCGAAGAGGCCAAGACGCTGGAGACCACCCTGGAAGTGGTGGAAGGGATGCAGTTCGACCGCGGTTACCTGTCCCCGTATTTCGTGACCGATCCCGAGCGGATGGAAGTGGTCCTCGAGGACGCCTACATTCTCATCCACGAGAAGAAGATCAGCTCCATGAAGGACCTGCTGCCGGTGCTCGAGCAGATCGCCCGCTCCGGCAAGCCCCTCCTGGTCATTGCCGAGGACATCGAGGGCGAAGCCCTGGCCACTCTGGTGGTCAATAAGCTGCGCGGCACCCTGCAGGTGGCCGCGGTGAAGGCGCCCGGCTTTGGCGACCGCCGGAAGGCCATGCTGGAAGACATCGCCATCCTGACCGGCGGCAAGGCCATCACCGAAGACTTGGGCATCAAGCTGGAGAACACCCGCCTGGAGGACCTGGGCCGCGCCAAGCGCATCACCATTGACAAGGACAACACGACCATCGTCGAAGGATATGGCACCTCCGACAAGATTCAGGCCCGGGTGAAGCAGATCCGGGTTCAGATCGAGGAGACCACCTCCGATTACGACCGCGAGAAGCTGCAGGAGCGTCTGGCCAAGCTGGTGGGCGGCGTGGCCGTGATCAAGGTGGGCGCCGCCACCGAGACCGAGCTCAAGGAGAAAAAGGCGCGGGTCGAAGACGCCATGCACGCCACCAAGGCGGCCGTCGAAGAGGGCATCGTGCCCGGCGGCGGAGTGGCGTTTCTGCGCGCGCTCCCGGCGTTGAAGAACCTCAAGCTGACCGGCGATGAGAAAGTGGGCCTGGAGATCATCCGCCGCGCCCTCGAGGAGCCCATCCGGCAGATCGCGGCCAACGCCGGCTGCGAAGGCGCCATCGTCTGCGAAAAGGTCAAGGCGAGCAAGGAATCCAACTACGGGTACAACGCCGACTCCGACACGTACGAGGACCTGGTGGCTGCCGGTGTCATTGACCCGGCCAAGGTCGCCCGGACCGCCCTGCAGAACGCGTCGTCCATTGCCAGCCTGCTGCTGACCACCGAGGCCACGGTTCACGAGCTGCCCGAGCCCGAGAAGCCGATGCCCGGCGGGCCCGGCGGCATGCCCCCGGGCGGCATGTACTGATCCCGTTCGGCTGAACCGACCCAAACACAACGCCCCGCCTTTCGGCGGGGCGTTTTTTCATTCATGGCCGCGCAAACATACCGCCGCCCCGGCGGGCCGGGGCGGCAAGGGGTGGTCTGTTCAGGATAGCGGGTGCGGGAGACGGACGCTACTTGATCCCTTCTTTGTCCAGCAGGCTCATCACCTGGTTGAAGGCCGCTTCATCCTCGGCAACGAGTTTGCCCTCGGGCGAATAGATCTTGAAGTGGGGAATGCTTTGCAGGTTGTACTGCCGGGCGACGGGGGAGCCCCAGTCGATGCCGGTGACGCCCTTCCGGTTGATGTCGATCTTGACCACGACCAGATCGTCCCGTTTCGTATCCAGCCTGGCCAGCAGCGGAGAGATCTTCCGACAGGGCGGACAGTACTCGCTGAAGAAGTCGAAGATCACGGTCTTGCCGCTCACCAGGTGATCCTTGAGATCGAGCTCGGCGCCGTGGCCGATGACCGTCTCGTTGGAGGCGGCGGTGGATTCCGTTACCGGCGTGACGGCCGAGCAGCTGGCGGACAGCAGCAGGAGCACGGGGATGGCGATCCCCAGGCACAGGAGGCGTTGGATGGGGTTCATAAAAATCTCCTCGTACAATGGATTAGAACGGAATGATGCGTGCGCGGCGGGTCGGCGATTACTTCTTTTCTTCTTCCTCGGGGTGGTACGGCTTGAAATAGACTGCGTACTTCTTCTCCCGGGAATTCTCGAACTTTTCGATCCGCACCACCGTGGACGGCAGCGGGATCGACAGGAATACGTTGGTGCCCACCTCGAGGTCGCGTTCGGTGACAAACAGAGCGCCGGTCTTGCTGAGGTTCGCGGTCTGTACCACTTCCTCGAAGTACTTGCCGTGCACGTCCACACCCTTCAGCTTCATATAAAAATTGGTGCGAACGCGTTTGCTGCGGCGCTGGTTGTTTTCCACCCGGATGCTCCCGCGGACTTTCCCTAATTGTATGCAGGGAATCGAGAAAAAAGCAACTCATTTCCCTCGCCTCGCCGGTGGCCGGATCCGTGGCGCCCGGCCCTGTATTCAGATGACGGAAACGGCCCGGCGTATTCAGTCCGTTGCATTCAGGATCCGTTTTTGGGATCATGAGCCGCACGGACGTCGGACGGCGCCACAGCCTGTGGACGAAGGGATGCTATGGATTGGCACGAACGCTTGGTTGCGCCCGAGTTGCTCGGACCGCCGGAACCGGCAAACGGGGACGACCTCGCAGCGCGGCTGGACCGCCTGATCGTCCAGCAGGAATCCGCCTGGCCGGAGCTGCGGCAGGCTCGGGACGCCTGGTTTGCCTGCCGCTACCGGGAGGTGGCGCTCGGGGCCTTCCGGGTGCGCCTGGAATACAATCCCGCTCGCGAGGCCAGCGTGGCCGCCCCCGTGGACCCGGCGTCCATCCGCCGGCGCGCCTGCTTCCTCTGCCCGGCCCAGATGCCGCCGCCGGAACGCGGCCTGGCGGTAGACCGGGATTTCGCCATTTTCCTCAACCCGTTTCCGATCTTCTATCCCCACCCGGTGGTGATCCATCGCGACCACCGCCCCCAGGTGCTGGATGCCTGTCTGCCGGCCATGTTCCCGCTGGCACGGCGGCTGGCCGGCCGCTTCAGCCTGCTGTACAACGGACCCCGCTGCGGGGCGTCGGCACCGGACCATCTGCACTTTCAGGCCATCCCGCGGTACAGCACCCTCGTCGAGGCGGATGTGCACCATCTGGCCGAGCCCGCCCTGGCCGGCCGGCGGCGGGAGCTGCCCGCGCTCGAAGGAGTGGCGGCGTTCACCATCGATGGGTATGGCCGCACAGTCATCGTCCTGGAGGGGGGGCAGGAGGAGGAGCTCCGGCGGGCCTTGGCCGGATGGCTGCAGCGCCTGCCCGCGGACCCGGCGGGAGCCGAACCGCTCGTCAACCTCCTGCTCTGGTACGGACAGACGGGCTGGACAGTCGCGCTGTTTCCCCGGCGCCGTCACCGGCCGTCCAACTACGCCGTGGCGCCGGGCGACGGCGTGCTCGTGAGCCCGGGGGCCATCGATCTGGCCGGTGTCATCATCACTCCGCGCCGAGGCGATTTCGAAGGGCTGGATGCGCCGGCCATCGCCGCGATCTTTCGGGAGGTGTGCCTGCCCCTGGATGTAATCGCCGGACCGGCGGCTGCGCCCGCCGTCGACCGGCCGGCGGCGCCGGCGGCCGTGGCGGAGTCGGACGTGCGGGTGGGTTTGGTGGAAGCCCGGCCGGTCGTGGATGTGGTTCTGGTGGGCGCGTGGCGGTTCGGCGAGCGGGTAGTGCCGCCGGGAAGCTACACCGCGCGCGGGGAAGCCAAGGCCGTCCGCCTGGACGGGGCGGACGAATCGTTTGCCGGTGACGGAACGCTGCGGGTGGAGCCAATCGACCCGGCGACCGGCCGATTTGAGCTCCGGGGCGTGACTATTGGCGTAAACTTCCACTGGGAGCGCCGCGAGGACCAGACGTTCGCCGGCTCGCTGGAACTGCTGTCGGACGGAGCCGGCGCCCTGACTGCCGTCAGCGGCGTGCCGCTGGAGAGCTACCTGGAGTCGGTGATCGCGTCGGAGATGCGCGGTGATGCGCCGCTGGAATTTCTGAAGGCGCACGCGGTGATCTCGCGGAGCTGGGCCCTGGCTCAACTCGCAGCGCGCGCGCGACCCAGCCAGCTCGCCGCGGCGTCGTTCCCGCCGCTGGCCGGCCGGCGATGGAACTGGACGGACCGGGCGCGCCACGACCGGTTCGACCTGTGTGCCGACGACCACTGCCAGCGGTACCAGGGCCTGGCCCGGGCCGACCGGCCGGCGGTGAAGCAGGCGATCGAGGCCACCCGCGGGCTGGTGCTTGCGGTGGCCGGCCAGGTACTCGACGCCCGGTTTGCCAAGTGCTGCGGGGGCATGTCGGAGGCGTACGCTTCGGCATGGGGCGACCTGCCGGTGGCCGGGCTGGAACCGGTCCGCTGCGCGCCGGCGGGGACCGCGGCCGCGCCCGACCTGACCGTGGAGGCCGCGGCGGCTGGATGGATCCGCGGCGAGCCCGAAGCGTGTTGCCGGACGCAGGATCGGCGCGTGCTCGAGCGGATCCTGCCCGATTATGATCTGGAGACGGGCGCATTCTACCGCTGGACGCTCGAGGTGGAGCGGACCGAACTGGAAGCGATCATCCGCCACAAGACCGGCTGGGACCCGGGCGAACTGCTGGAGCTGGTGCCGCTGCAGCGCGGACACTCCGGCCGCCTGGTGCGCCTGCTGCTGGTGGGCTCGCGTGGCCGGCTGCTCTTGGGCAAGGAGTTGGAGATCCGGCGGGCCCTCTCCCCAAGCCATCTTTACAGCTCGGCCTTCGTCGTGGATCCCGAAGGCGGTGACGGCGGACCGCCGCGCCGCTTCCGGTTCCGGGGGGCCGGCTGGGGACACGGGGTGGGCCTGTGCCAGGTGGGCGCCGCGGTAATGGCGGTTCAGGGCGCCGGCCACGCGGACATCCTGGCGCATTACTACCGGGGCGCCGTGCTGGTCCGGCTCTACCGGTAGTTTTCACTTCCGAAAACCCGGCGCGCGCATTAAGATGGGGGCAACGGTCAGGGGAATCTCCGGATGCTGCCTTTCTTCGATTATTGTCGTCAGGCTTACGAGCAGGTGTTCCGCATCGCGGCGCCGGCGGATGACCCCTGGGAGATCGGCCACGGCGGCTCCCGGCGCTCATTCTTCCGCCTGGGCCAACCGCCCCGCAGCCTCGTGGGGATGCTCAGCGACACGCCGCCGGCCGACAGCCGCGGCATCACCGAGAACGACTCCTTCCTGTATGTAGCTCTCTGTTTGTCGCAGGCCGGCGCGCCGGTGCCGCGCGTGTTCGCCGCCGACCGCGCCCGTGGCTGGTTCGTCATGGAGGATGTGGGGGAGACCCTGCTCTACCATGAGGTCCAGCGCCTGGGACGCGGCCTGGCGATCAAGGCGCTGTACCGTTTGGCCGTCGACGACCTGGTCTGGATGCACGTCAAGGCCTCGCCCGGCTTTGACTCCAGCCGCACCCACAACCCGGACTATCGGCGTGACTTCGTCCGGCGACATGAGTCGGGCTACTTCCAGCAGGCCTTCCTGCAGGACATTCTCCAGTGGGATCCGGTCCCGCTGAGTCTGGACCTGGACCGATTGGCGGACGCGGTGGACGCCCTCTGGACGCCGCACTTCCTCTATCGGGATTTCCAGAGCCAGAACATCGCCGTCCAGGGATCCCGGCTGCGCTACCTCGACTTCCAGGGCGGTCGGCGCGGGCCGCGCCAGTATGACCTGGCTTCGCTGGTGTACGACCCGTACGCGGTGCTGGACTCCGAGCTGCAGGCGTATCTCGTGGAC
>Ga0116149_1000422_pt1 | contig 55388 bp, 41 predicted proteins | sample AD_UKC057_MetaG_FD_89787 | JGI IMG/M metagenome (GOLD analysis project Ga0116149, IMG submission 89787) | Active sludge microbial communities of municipal wastewater-treating anaerobic digesters from USA - AD_UKC057_MetaG | ecosystem: Engineered > Bioreactor > Anaerobic > Digestate | place: USA...
CGTGAACAGGGCGATCAGGATGGCGTACATGGCGAAGGCGCCCACGGCCTCCCCGGCATACATCTTTTCGTATTTCATCTTGAGGGAGGTGATGATCAGGCCGCCGATGATGAGGCCGCCCAGTTGGAAGTAGGGGAATTCGTCAGCGCCGCCAGCCGCGAACTCCGCGAAGCCGAACGTTGCCGTCATCAAAACCACCGCCACCGCGACCATCAGGGATCCCAAAGTCTTTTTCATGATCCTGTCCTCCTTTCGGACGTTTTATCGGGTTTGACTTGAGTTAATGAAAATAGCGTGCCAGGCCGGGATCGCAGGCGCAGAAAAGTTATAAATGAATGAAAATGCATGTGTTTTCCAAAACCATGATTTACCGGGGGCCGCGGGATCTCTTCCCGGGGGCCTCCGCATTGAACAGAATGTCCAACGGCGTTGAATGGAACAATCAGGGAAGCCCCCGGCACGGATCGGCCCCGCCGCCATGAACGCCCCGGTCGACACGCTCCCCCTGTATCCCCGGCTCGACGAGATCGCGGAGGCGATCGCGCGTTCGGGACCGCTCGTGCTGCACGCCGAGCCCGGGGCGGGCAAGACGACGCTCGTCCCCGGCCGGCTGCTCGCCCACGAGGCGTTCGCGGGGCGGAAGATCCTCCTCCTCCAGCCGCGCCGGATCGCCGCCCGCGCCGCCGCCGAGCGGATCGCCGCCCTCCGGGGAGAGCGGCTGGGGGAAACGGTCGGGCTGCGCACCCGGCTGGAAACGATCGCCGGACGGACGACGCGCCTGGAGGTCGTGACCGAGGGCGTGCTGACGCGGATCCTCCAGAACGACCCCTCGCTGGCGCCTTATCAGCTCGTCATCTTCGACGAATTCCACGAGCGCACCCTCCAGGGGGACCTTGCCCTGGCCTTCTGCTGGGAGGCCCGCCGGGTCTTCCGCCCCGATCTCAAGGTGCTGTTCATGTCCGCCACACCGCCGTCGGAGGACCTCCAGGCGGCGCTCGGCGCGCTCGAGGTCCGCTCCGTCGCGGGCCGTTCCTGGCCCGTCGATGCGTTCGACCGGCCGCCACTGGCGGGGGAAACGCCCTGGGCGGGCGCGGCGCGCCTGGCCCTGGAGGCGCGGGACCGCCTTGACCGGACGGACGGCGGCGACGTCCTGGTCTTCCTGCCGGGCTTCCGCGAGATCCGGCTCGCGCGGGAGGCGCTGGTGCGTGCCCGGCCGGCGCTCGCCCCGGACATCGCCGTCCTCCACGGCCGCCTGCCCCCGGCGGCGCAGCGGCAGGTGCTGGCCCCCCCGGCCGCGGCGGCGCGGCGGATCATCCTGGCCACGAACGTCGCCGAAACCAGCCTCACAATCCCCGGGGTGCGCGCCGTCGTGGATTCCGGCCTGGAGCGCCGGGTCCGCTTTCACCCCCGCACCGGCATGGACCACTGGGAGACCGTGGAGATCAGCGCGGCCTCGGCGCGGCAGCGCCAGGGGCGGGCCGGACGGCTGGGGCCGGGGATCTGTCTGCGCTGGTGGCGCTCCGACGCGCCGCGGCGGCCGTTCTCGCCGCCGGAGATCCTGGAGGCGGACCTCGCCCCGCTCCTGCTCGAAACGGCCCTCTGGGGAGCGGTCTCCCCGCTCGAGATGACCTGGATCACGCCGCCACCCGCCGCCGCCCTTCAGCAGGCCGGAACCCTTCTGAAGGCGCTGGGGCTGATCGACGGGGCCGGGCGGATCACCGCCTCCGGCCGGCGGGCGGCCGGGCTGGGTCTGCACCCGCGCCTGGCCTGCATGGTCCTGAATGCCCTGGCGCGGGGATGGCTGCCCACGGCCGCCGTGACCGCCGCCCTGCTGGAGGAGGGGGACCCGCTGGGCGGGGACGATCCCGACTTCCGCGACCGGCTTGCGGCCTGGGCCGCCCGGGCGCGGGGGGCGAAAAGCGCCTTGCGCCCGGACGTCGCAGAGCGGATCGGCCGGGAGGCGGAACGCATCCTGAGGGCGGCGGCGGGTCCCGGGGCCGGCGCCCTCCGCGCGGCGGAGATCGATCCGGATCTCGCCGGTCGCCTCCTGCTGTTCGCCTATCCGGACCGCGCCGCCCAGCGCGTCGGCGGCGGCCATCCGGGCGAGGCCGCCCGCCTCGTCCTGGCCACCGGACGGGGGGCGCGCGTGACCGGCCCCCTCGCGCAGGAGGCGTTTCTCGTCGCGGCGGACCTGGACGGAGGGGAGACGGAGGCACGGGTCTTTCTGGCCGCCCCGGTGACCCGCGGGGAAATCGAGGGGGGACTCGCCGGGCAGCCGGAGACGGTGCATCTGTTTGCCTGGGAGGGATGGGCGCCCCGCTTCCGCACGGAGGTTCGCGTGGGGCGGATCGTGCTCGTGGAGGCGCGTGGCGCCGCGGCCCCGCCGGAGGCGCTTCGTCAGGCCGCACGGGAGCGGATCGGCCGGGAGGGCCTGGACGGCCTGCCCTGGTCGGAGGCATCCCGGCGCCTGCTCGCCCGCTGCCGCTTCGTGGAGGCCTGCGGCCGCCGGGAGGGGTGGCCCGGCTTTTCGGACGCCGCCCTTCTCGCGGAGGTCGAGGGGTGGCTCCTGCCGTTCGGCCGTTGGGACGGCGGCGCGGTCTTTTCGCCGGAGGCGCTGCTGCACGCCCTGGAGGCCCGCCTCGGCGGGAAAAACCGGCGCGCCCTCGAGGCGCTCGCGCCGGAGTTCCTGGCGCTCCCGTCGGGGACCCGCAGGCGGATCGACTACGAATCCGGCGCCATCCCGGTCGTTGCCGCCCGCCTCCAGGAGTTCTTCGGGTGCCGCGAGACGCCGCGCCTCTGCGGCGAGCCGGTCCTGCTCCACCTGCTCTCCCCGGCCGGGCGCCCCGTGCAGATCACCCGGGACCTCGACGGATTCTGGGAGCGCGCCTATCCCGAGGTGAAGCGGGAGCTGATGGGCCGCTACCCGCGTCACCCCTGGCCGGACGATCCCCGATCGGCCCCGCCCACGGCGCGGACAAAGAGAAAATGAATGCAGAAACAGCGGGCGGGCACGACCGGACTCGGCTCCCACCGTCCCTCCCGACGGCGGCGCCGCACGGCGGCGTCAGGCCCGCAGGCGCGCCCGCAGGCGCGTATACCTCGCCTCGGTCCGGTTGTTCCCGATCGCGATGGCCAGCGCCTTTTTCGTCCCGATGAGGACGACGAGCCTCTTCCCCCGGGTGACCCCGGTGTAGAGAAGGTTCCGCTGGAGCAGGACGTAGTGCTGCGTCAGGATGGGGATGACCACGGCCGGATACTCGGAGCCTTGGGCTTTGTGGATGGAGATCGCGTAGGCGTGGGTCAGCTCGTCCAGCTCCGAGAAGTCGTAAGGGATCTCCCGGCCGTCGATCGAGACCGTCAATTCCTGCGCCTCCCGGTCGATCCCGGCGATCCGGCCGATGTCCCCGTTGAAGATCTCCTTGTCGTAGTTGTTGGCGATCTGCATCACCTTGTCGCCCGCCCGGTAGAGCCGTCCCATCCGGCTGATGCCCTCCTCGCCCGGGTTGAGCGCCTTCTGGAGTTCCGCGTTCAGGTTGATCCCCCCCACGATCCCGCGGTGCATCGGGGTCAGGACCTGGACGTCGTCGATGGGGTCGAGGCCGAAGCGCCGGGGGATCCGCTCCTTCACCAGCGTGATGATCAGCTCGAGCACGCGCCCGGGGTCCTCCTGCTCGATAAAGTAGAAATCGTCGAGCCGGTCCCGGGAAGTCGCCAGCGCGGGCATCTGCCCCGCGTTGATGCGGTGGGCGTTGACGACGATCGAACTCTCGCCGGCCTGGCGGAAGATCTCGTTCAGCTCGATGACCGGGACAACCCCGGCGTCAATGATGTCCTTCAGGACGTTCCCCGCGCCGACGGAGGGGAGCTGGTTGACGTCGCCCACCAGGACGAAGGTCGCCCGGGGCGGCACGGCCTTGAGCAGGTAGTGCATCAGGAGGGTGTCGATCATCGAGGCCTCGTCGATGATGACGAGGTCGCCGTCGAGCGGCGTATCGGCGTTGCGCAGAAACCCGCCCGTCTGGAAGCTGTATTCGAGGAGGCGGTGGATCGTTTTGGCCTCGTGGCCCGTGGCCTCGGTCATCCGCTTCGCGGCCCGTCCGGTCGGGGCGGCGAGCAGGATCTTCTTCCTGAGCCCCGCGAAGACGCGGATCATCGCGTTGATGATCGTCGTCTTCCCCGTCCCGGGCCCGCCCGTGACGACCAGGACCTTGTGGCCGGCGACGGCGCGGATCGCCTCGACCTGCTTTTCCGCGAGGGTGATGCCGAGCTTCGCCTCGAGCCAGGGGATCGCCTTCTCCGCATCGATCTCCCGCACGGCCCGCGGCGTCTCGACGAGGATCCGGAGGTGGCGGGCGAGCAGGGTCTCGGCGAGGAAATACCCGGCCAGGTAAACGGCCGGGTCGGTTTCCCGGGTGTCCGCCTGACCGGGCTCCGGGGCCTCCAGGATGATCCGCCTGTCCGCGGCGAGGCGCGCCAGCGCCCGGTCGAGGATCTCCCGGTCGATCTCGAGCATCTCGCGGCAGCGCTCGATCAGGGGCTCGCGGGGGTAGTAGACGTGGCCCTCTTCGGTCAGGGCGTGCAGGACGTAGAACAGCCCCGCCTCCGCGCGGAATTCCGAGTCCCGCGCGAAGCCGAGCTTTTCCGCGATCTTATCGGCGGTGATAAAGCCGATCCCGAATACATCCGTCGCCAGGCGGTACGGGTTCTCCCGGACCACGGCGATCGCGTCGTTCCCGTAGTGCCGGAAGATCCGGGCGGCGTAACCGGCCCCGACCCCGTGGTCCTGCAGGAAGATCATGATGGCGCGGATTTCCTTCTGCTCGTCCCACGCCTTCCGGATCATCGCGATCCGCTTGGGGCCGATCCCCTCAATCTCGGCCAGACGGCCGATCGCGGTTTCAATGACCTGGAGGGTCTCGCCCCTGAACCGCCGGACGATCCGTTTGGCCATCACCGGGCCGATCCCCCGGATCAGTCCCGAGCCCAGGTATTTCTCGAGCCCGGAGGCGGTGGCGGGAACGCCGCTTTCGGAGGAGACGATCCGGAACTGCTCCCCGTACTTCGGGTGGCGGCCCCACTCGCCCCGCATCGTGAGAACCTCGCCCGGGGTCGGATTGACGATGTGCCCGATGACGGTGACGAGGTCCTTGCGGCCGGGGACCTTGACCCGGGCGACGGTGTAGCCGTTCTCCTCGTTGGCGTAGGTGATCCGTTCGATCTGTCCGCGGAGCTCCGCCAGGGGTTCATTCGCCATGGGCCATCCCTTCCGGTTCCGGGTGGGTGTCGGCCGGCGCCGCCGTCAGGCGGCGTCCCCGCGCGCCTCCCGGCGGAGCAGCTTCTTGTCCAGCTTCCCGACGGGGGTGAGCGGCAGCTCCTTCCTGAATTCCACCGTCTTCGGCACCTCGTAGGGGGCAAGCCTCGACCGGGCGAACGCGAGGATGTCTTCCGTCAGGGCCGCCTCGTCCCCCTCAAAGACATGCCCCGGGTCGCGCTGGACAAACGCCTTGACGAGCTCCGATCCGGGCCGTTCCGGATTGGGGACGCCGATCAGGGCCACGCTCGCGATCGCCGGGTGCTCCGCCAGGATCGCCTCGACCTTGACCGAAAAGACCTTGTAGCCGCTGACGATGATCATGTCCTTGGTCCGGTCGACGACCCGGAGGTAGCCTTCCTCATCCTGGACGACGACATCGCCGGTGTGCAGGTAGCCGTCGGCGTCGATCACGTGGCGGGTCTCCTCCGGTTTGCCGTAATAGCCGACCATCACCTGCGGGCCCTTCACGCACATCTCCCCCGGCTCGCCGACCGCGACCTCCCGGCCCGTTTCCGGATCGAGCAGCCGGATGTCCGTATTCAACAGGGGCAGGCCGATCGTCCCCAGCTTTTTCCTGCCCTTCACCGGGTTCGACACGATGAGCGGCGACGTTTCGGACATGCCGTAATTCTCCAGCAGCTTCCCCTTGCCGACGATTTTCTCGAACTCCCGCTGGGCCTCTTCGGGGAAGGGAGAGGCCGAAGAGATGCACGTTTCCACGCGTGAATGGTCCATCTGCCGAAACTTCGGATTCGCCATGAGCAGTTGATACAGCGCCGGCACATTCACCAGAAGCGAGGGCTTGTACTTCTCCAGCTCGGCGCAGATGTGTTCCGTATCGCGGGGGTTGGGAATGAGAATCTGCAGCCCGCCCAGATAGATGCCGTTGGCGTTCACGAAGATGCCGGCGATGTGGAAGAAGGGGAACCCGCAGAGCGCCGTCACCTCGCCCTCCTTCCAGCCCAGCCAGGTCTGGTAGATGAGGAGGTCGGCGACGCAGTTCCGATGGCTGAGCATCGCCCCCTTGGGCATGCCGGTCGTCCCGCCGGTGTACTGCAGATAGGCGATGTCGTCCGGTGTGATCTCGACCCCCGGCTCGTCCGCCGGGAATTTTCCCCCCTCCAGGATCTCTTCGAAGCGGTACACCGCCCGTCCCGCGATCGGCGCGACCTTGCCCTCCAGACCCGGGAGGAAACTGCCCGCCCTGGCCGTGACGATCAGGCGCAGGGCCACGAGCTGGGCCGTGAGTTCCGGCACCTTGTCGGCGAAGGCGATGTCCAGGGTCACGAAGCCTTTGGCGTCGCTGTCGCGGAGCTGATAGGCCACCTGCGCCGTCGTCAAAAGCGGCGAGACGCCCGAGACGACGCACCCCGCCTTGAGCGTCCCCAGCCAGGCGAAGAGATATTCGGGCATGTTGGGCAGGCTGATCCCCACGACGTCGCCCTTCTGAAATCCCTCGGCCAGGAGCATCTGGGCGAAGCGGTTGGACTCGCGGTCGAGCTCGGCATAGCTGACGTGCCGGCCGAAATACGCGCAGGCCGGCTTCTCGGGAAATTTCCTGAAGATGGGGCGAACCAGCTCGGTATAAGTCGTTTCGAAACGGGCCGGATCGAGGTCGTCCAGCCCTTCATCCCAGTGCTTCTTCCAGAATCGCTCTGCTTTCATGCGGACACCCCCCTGTTGCGTTGTGGATCGCGAAGCGACCCGTTGGGAAACTAGGCTGGACGGCCCGGATGGACCTGCCTCCGGATGCGGCGCCCCCTCTCTCAGGTCCCCTTTTGCCGGGTGATTTCCTCGTCGCGCAGGGCGCGGCGCAGGATCTTCCCCACGCTTGTCTGGGGCAATCCCGTCTGGACTTCGACGGACTTCGGAACCTTGTAGGCCGCGCGCTTCTCCCGGCAGAACGCCACGATCTCTTCCTCGGTCGCGGTCTGGCCCGCCTTCAGCACGACGAAGGCCTTGACCGTTTCGCCCCGGTACGCATCGGGGATCCCGACGACGCGGGCCGCTGTACCTTCCAGACCCTCTCCTCCATGGGGTGTTTCCCTCCTTCTCGATTTGATGGGCGTGCGGACGGGGCGCGTTCCCCCGTCCGTTTTTCAGGTATCGGTCGGCGGCGCGTTCGCCGCGGTCCTGCCGTCCGCGGCCGTCGCCGCGATGACGAGGCGTTCGGCCAGCTCCAGGGTCGGCTTCAGGAAGGGGCTCTCGCCCTTTCCCCGGCCCTTGCTATCCTCCAACTGGATGACGCCCACGAAGAGCGCCCAGACCACGTCGTTGAACGGGTGAACGTCCATCCGGCGGAGGAGCCCCTGGTCCATGGCGGCGCTCAGGATGCGCCTCCCCTGTTCGAACGTGAGGCGCGCCTTGGCCACGAACCCCCGCCGGACGTCTTCGTCGAGCGCGCCGATCATCCCGGAATGCTGGAAGAGCTGAAGAATCCGGAAGGCCTCGGGGTCGGTCCGGTAGACGCCATACAGGGCCTGGAAGGTGTCGTGCAGCAGCGCCGCGCCGGACGGGTAGCCGCCCGACATCAGATGGCGCTCGATCCGTTCCAGGGCCTGTTCCGTTTTTTCCGAGGCGGGGGCCAGCAGCGCGAAGAACAGGTCGTCTTTCGATTTGAAGTATTGATAAATGGTGGGCTTGCTGACGCGCACCTCGAGGGCGACGTCGTCCATTGTCATCTTCTGATAGCCCTTCAGGAAGAACAGGCGCTTGGCGGCGTCGAGGATATCGCGGATACGCCGCTCCCGCTCCTGCCGCTTGCGCTCCCGGATGGCTTCACGATGTGAGTCTGCCTTAGCCATGTCCCGTCCCTTCGGATGACGGACAGCCGACGCCCTACCGTTGGTAAAAAATATACTTCCGGTATAGTTCTGTCAAGCGTTTTCCTTTCCCCTGCCAGCGCGCCGCGTGCCGGGGGAGGAAAAACGGAGGTGCGTTTGCCCCCCCGTTTTGTCGTTGGTTCAGGCGGCGCGGCGTGGTATAGTACGGTTGTCCATTCATGGAAATCCGCATGCAGAAATGAAGTCGTCGCGACGTTGTCGACGAATCGCCCCGAACCCGTTGAATCAGGAGGGAGACATGATCGAGAATCTGAGTCGCGAACAGTTGGTCGCCATTCTGGACGCCCTGCCCATCGAGTTCATCTTCATCGACGACAAGGAGAAGCTCCTGTACGCGAACAAGGGCGAAAAGCGGTCACGGCCGGCGCCCACCGACGTCGTCGGCAAGGACATCCGCGGCTGCCACCAGCCGGCGAGCCTTCCGCTCGTGGAGCGGTTCGTCGACAACCTCAAGAGCGGCCGGAAAGACGAAGAGGAATTCTGGCTTCTCTTTCCCGACCGGAAGATCCTGAACCGTTTCCTCGCCGTCCGGGACAAGGCGGGCCGGTATCTCGGGATGATCGAGTATCTCCTCGATTTCAAGGCCCTGGAGGACCTGGCGGAGGACAGGAAGGGCGCCCACGCACGCGACTACTCCACCCCGCCGCCGAGCGGCATCCAGGTGACCTGAGCGTTTCTTCCGGCGGGAGCGGCCTCATCCGCCCCCGCCGCGACCGCTTGCACCGCCAAGGACGCACGGAGGCCTTCGTCGAGTTCAGGCAACCTCGACAGAATCCGGAGACAGGACGGATGTGGCTCCCATCCCGCTCCGCTCGTTCGCCGTCTTATTCGTAGTGGGTCCACATCCGGATCACCTTGACGGTTCGGATGTCGTCGAGAACGTGGTAGATGAGGCGATGCTGAATGTTGATTCTCCTGGAGATCGCGTCGGAAAGATCCCCCACGAGTTTCTCGTAGGGCGGCGGGTTCCGATAGGGGTTTTCCCGGAGAATCTCCAATAGCCGCGAGGTCTGGGGCTTGAGGCCGCTTCGTGCGATCTTCCTTGCGTCTTTTTGGGCCTGCCGGGTAAAAACCGCGCGCCAACTCACCAGCCGGCATCCTCCCCGCATTTTTCCACGGGCGTCTTGAGACCTTTTTTGATGGATTCCCTCATGCCCGGGATGGAGGCAAGGTAGAGGGTCTCTTCGATCGCTTTCCAGTCTTCCTCCGAGACAAGCACCGCCGAACTTCGCTTGCCCATGATCTGGACCGGCTGGTGCGTTTCCTTGACTTCATCCACCAGATTATATAAGCGTTTTCTCGCCTCTGAAGCCGACAGCGTCGTCATGTTCCCGAACCTCTCAATCGTACCGGATAGGGTACGTCAGTGCCGTGGCACTGTCAAGCCAATTTTGACGAACGGGGCGCCGGGGGTCGATCTTACGGCCTCATCCCGCCGCCGCGTCCGAAGAACGGGCCGCCCGCTCCAGCCTCAGCCTCATGGAATCATTCCCACCGAAAAGGCCAGCATGAACTGGGCCGCATAATACATCGGCAGACCCGCATAGCGGTTGGAGATGTTTTTCTTCACAAACCTGTGCCTGGCCACAAACAGGTCCGAGGCATAGAAGAGGATCGATCCGGCCATGACCAGGGCCCGGGCTTGAACGGAGAAGTCCGGGCGGACGGCCAGGGAGGCCGCTCCCACCACCATGAGGGAGATGATGGCCACATAGGCGATCACGGGACCCCTCATGGAACCGAGGTGCGGTCGCAGCCTGACGAAGACGTATGAGGAGAAGATCGACACCGCCACGACGGACACCCATGTCCCGGCGGTGACCCCGGCGGCGACGAAAAACGCCGCGATGTAGGCCAGATGACCCGTGAGGAAAAACGCCAGACCGGCGGCAAAGACCCGGCGGTTAAAGAAAAATGCCAGACAGATGTCGCCAGCCAGGCACAAGACAAGGCCTGTCAGGATGAGATAGAAATAGGCCCCCGCGGGATGGGACTGGGCCAGGGCCGTTGCGATGAACAGTCCCGACAGAAACGGTTTCGTCAGGAGGATGCCCTTGAGGCTTTCCCTTTTTTCCGCCAGAAGAAGGCCCCCCAGAAGAACGACGGCGAATCCCAGAATAACGATGGTTGTCATGGTTTTCTCTCCATCAATCGCTCATCTGTCGTTGGACGACCGGCGCGGCACGTCCCTCTGGCTTCCCTGACGGGGACGGCGATGCGTTCACCGCTGACCGGATCGGTGACCATCCCCATCCCCTATCTGCGCCGGCGCTGCGGGCCGGAGGAAGCGCCGGCCGCCCCGATACGTTCGCCGGATCCTTTCCCCTGTCGACGCAATCGTCCGTATCCAGCAGTCCGGGTCAGTCGGGGTCCTGGAAGACGGGCGCCCGTTTCGCGAAGTTGGCCGTAATGGCCTCCAGTTGATTGGGGGTGGTAATCAGGGTCATCTCCAGCTCGGACTCCATCAACAGCCCCCGGGCCGCATCCCCGTGCCAGACCTCGTTCAGGAGCTTCTTCGCCGCGCGGACGGCGTGCGGGTTCTTGGCGGCGATCTCGCGGGCCAGGGCCATGGCCTCGTCGTAGGGCTTGTCGCAGACCCGGGTGACCAGCCTCATCCGGGCCGCCTCCTCCCCCCGGATGACCTTCCCCGTGAAGATCAGCTCCTTGGCCACGTCGAGGGAGACGAGGTCGCGCACGGTCTGGGACGCGCTCATGTCCGGGATCAGTCCCCATTTCATTTCCATGATGGAGAGCTTGGCGTCGGGCGTGCAATAGCGGATGTCGGCCCCCAGGGCGATCTGGCAGCCGCCGCCGAGCGCGACCCCGTGAATGGCGGCGATCACCGGCATCGGGAGCTGTTTCCACCCGTAGGCCACATGCTGAAAGATGTTCGTGATCCGGCCTTTGTAGCGATCCGTGAGGCGGGGGAGCTGCGCCCCCTCCCCGGACTGCATCGCCGCGAAGTTCTCGAAATCCAGGCCGGCGCAGAACCCCTTGCCTTCGCCGGAGAGGACGACGGCACGGACGGCGGATTCTCCGGCCAGACGATCGATCGTGTCGGCGATGGCCTGGACCATGTCCAGGCTCAGGGCGTTGTACTTGTCGGGCCGGTTGAAGCGGACGTCCGCCACGTGGTTTTCGATCGAGAGGGTAACGAGTTCGGTCATGGATCCTCCTTGCAGGGTTTGTGTGTGGTGATGTCTCGGCGGCCTCCGCGGTCAGGGCCGTCTCCCTCAAACCGCCTCGATCCGGCAGGGCACGTAGCGGTGCATCGGCGTGCCCAGCCAGTCGCGGTTCGTGTTTTTCGTCAGACGGTTGACGTTCGCGCCGTGGACCTTTCCGTCGTAGACCATCCCGAAGCCGTGGGGGATCACGACATGGCCCTTGCGGGCCGTCTCCGTCACCTCCGCCTCGATCTCCACGGAACCGGCCTCCGTCGTGACCCGCACCGTCTGGCCGTCCTTCACGTTCAGCCCCTCGGCGTCGGCGGGATGCACGAGAACGGTGCAGTCGCGCTTCCCCGCGTTCCAGGCGGGATTGCGCATGAGCGTGTTGGCGTTCATGTTGAAATGCCGTCCGGCCATGAGGATCAGGGGATAGTTCGGGTCCGGGACGAGGGCCGTCTCCTCGTGCGCCGCGTCGAGGGTTTCCAGCTCGGCCCGGAGCTCCGGAATCACGAGATTGATTTTTCCGTCCTCCGTCCGGATTTCATCGAGGTTCCGGTCCGGATCGACCCGTCCGATCCAGATCCCCTCGGGATGGTCAAGGATTTTCTGAAAGATCTCCTCTCCCATGCCGATGCCGGGCGTGAATCCCGCGCGGGCGGCGTTCTTGCGGAGCGCCTTGGGGGCCGTCTGCAGCATCCCCCACAGGGCGGCCAGGTGCACGGACCCCTTGGCCTTTCCCAGGGTCTTGCCGAGGACGAACGGCATGGCCCCCAGGGCCGCCGGCTCCCCGGCGGCGTATTCCATCAGGGCCTGGCCGAAGGCGGCGTGGCTCTCCTCGGCCGCCCGGTAAAGGCTGTCCGGGATGGGTGGAATGAGGCCCAGGCGGTCCGCCAGGCGCAGGTGGATCTCCCCCAGTTCCAGGGGCTCCCCGTCCGGCTCGACGATGGGCCGCCGCATCTGGAAGTAGATGCCGGGGAAGGTGAACGGGAAAAAGGTGCCGTCCCAGGACTCGTAGCCCGACCGGGCCGGCAGGACGTAGTGGGACAGGACCGCCGTCTCCGTCATGGCGAGCTCCGCCGTCACGAGAAGGTCCAGGCGCTTGAAGGCCGTTTCGTAGGCCGTCGTGTCCGCGTAGGAGCGCAGGGGGTTCGCCCCGGATACGATCACCGCGCGGAGCCGCTCCGGATGGTCGGAGAGGATCTCCTCCGGCATGGCGTTGGGCGGGAAACAACCCACGACGGGGAAGAAGTTCGTGGCGACGGTCCGCCAGGTCTTGGGGTCCCGTTCGTCCGAGTGGCTCCCCAAAGGCATCATCTGGCCGTGGAAGACGTTGCCCCCGCGGACGCCGATCCGGCCGCAGATCGCCTGGAGCACCACGGCCAGATAGGACGAAACCGCGCTGTGGCGGTTCATCATAAGCCCCAGGTCGTAGCGCAGGCAGGACTTGCGCGTGGCGAACTGGCGGCAGACCTCGCGGACGGAGTCGAAGTCGAGGTTGCATGTGCGGACGGCGGCGCGTGCGTCGAAATTCAGAAACAGGTCCTTGACGTTCTCAAGACCGGAGACGTGCTTTTCGAGGTAGTCCCGGTTTTCCCAGCCCTCCTGGAGAATGATGGCAATCATGGCCCGCAGGAGCAGGGCATCCGTCCCCGGGCGGATGGCGAGATGGAGGTTGGCGACCTTGGCCGTCTCCGACAGGCGCGGATCGATGACGACGAGAGACTTGTCGGGATCCTTGGCGATCCGCGGGAGCTGCCGCGGGGCCTGGGGGATCTGGTGGCTCTGCATCCCGTTCCAGCCGAAGACGAGGAGGTAGTCCGTCTCCTCCGCGTCGATCTCCGCAAAGAGGGTCTGGCGGCCGTGCATCCGGCCGTTGGCCCAGAACATGCCGGAGAACTCCTGGGCGAGGGCGCTGTAGTGGTAGCGCGATCCCAGCCCCCGCAGCAGGCGGACGCCGAAGGCCGCCTCGAAGTGGCACCCCTGGCCGCCGCCCCCCATGTAGGCGAAGGCGCGGGGGCCGTAGCGGTCGACGATCTCCCGGATCTTGCCCCCGATCTCGTCGATGGCCTGCTCCCACGAGATCCGCTCGAATTGGTCTCCGACGCGCTTCAACGGGTACTTCAGGCGGTCGGCGTTGTGCTGGTGGTTGGCGATGTTCAGCCCCTTGCGGCAGACGTACCCTTCGCTCCGGACGTTGCCCTTGTCGCCCCTCACCTTCACGATGCGGTTGTTCTCGACCTCAACCTCCAGGCCGCAGTTCTGGGGGCAGAGGACACAGCCGGTCCGGTGGATCGTTCCCATGGTTTTTCCTTTCCGTGATGGCCGATGAGGTTGTAGTCAACCGCGGCCGGTCTGATCCCTGAGCTTCCGGATCAGGCCCCGCAACTCCTTCCGTTCGCGTTCCGTGAGGATGTCCAGAAATTCGCGGTTGGCCTCAACGATCGACCGGACCGCTTCAACGGCCAGGGTCCGCCCCGAATCCGTCAGGTGGATCTGGATGGACCGCCGGTCGGCGGGATGGCCCCGGCGCTCGATGAGCCGGGCCGCCTCCAGACGATCGAGAAGCCCCGTCATGGTCGCACTGTCCAGCTCCGTCCGCTTGCCCAGTTCGCTGGAGGTGATTCCGTCTTCATCGGCGAGAAAGCCGAGAACCAGGGCCTGGACGGGTGTGATGTTCAGCGCGGCGACCTTCTGGGCCAGGAAGCGGCTCCCTGTCTGATGGGCCTTGGCCAAGAGAAAGAAAATGCAGTCGTCCGGTTTCACGATCCGCTCCCCGTATTGCTCGTCTGCGAACTACTTCTATGCGAGCATATTTCAAGGCCGCGCGCTTGTCAATGGAACAATTCTGTCCCTTTGGTTCCGGAATGGACAAATCTGTCTCTGTTTCAATCCCCGTATTTTCTTCAACCATTTGAATTCAGAAAACATTTAGTATCGTCCAGGGTGGCAGGATAATTGCTCTTTTCCCGGCCGTATCCATCATCCCTGGGAGGAGACGTGGCATGATGAACCCGATCGATACAGGTGACACGGCCTGGATCCTGGTGTGTTGTTCGCTGGTGCTGTTGATGACGCCGGCCCTGGCGCTCTTTTACGGGGGCATGGTGCGCCGGAAGAACGTACTGTCGACGCTGACCCTGAGCTATATCTTCATGGCCGTGATCGGCGTCCAGTGGGTCCTGTACGGATACTCCCTGGCGTTCGGCGCCGATATCGGGGGGTTCATCGGCGGCCTGAACTATCTCGGACTCACCGGGGTCGATGCCTCGCCCAATGAAAACTACGCCAAGACCCTTCCCCACGGACTCTTCGCCGCGTTCCAGATGATGTTCGCGATCATCACCCCGGCGCTGATCACCGGGGCCTTCGTCGAGCGCGTCAAATTCAAGGCGTTCCTGCTGTTCAGTCTCCTTTGGGCGACCCTGGTCTACGATCCACTCTGCCACTGGGTCTGGGGCCAAGGCGGCTGGCTGAAGCAGATGGGGGTCCTGGACTTCGCCGGGGGCACGGTTGTGCATATCGCCGCCGGCTTTTCGGCCCTGGCCTTTGCCCTGGTGATCGGGCCGCGGAAGGGGTTCGGCAAGAGCCCCATGGAACCCGGCAACATCCCCCTGACGGTGATCGGTGCCGGGTTGCTGTGGGTGGGCTGGTTCGGCTTCAACGCCGGCAGCGCCCTGGCCGCCAACGGCGTGGCGGTGAACGCCCTGTTGACCACCAACACGTCCGCCGCGACGGCCGGCCTGGTCTGGATGCTGCTCTCCTGGCTGGACGGCCGGCCCAGCACCCTGGGGATCGCCACGGGCATGGTCGTCGGCCTTGCGGCCGTGACACCCGCCTCGGGCTATGTCACGCCCATGGCGGCCATGCTCATCGGGGCCGTCGCTGCGCCGCTGTCGTATTACACCATGCGGTTCCGGGAACGGCGCAAGCTGGACGAATCGCTGGACGTCTGGGCCTGCCACGGCATTTCCAGCACCTGGGGCATGCTCGCCACGGGCCTGTTCGCCACGATCGTCGTGAACGGCGACGGCGCCAACGGCCTTTTCTTCGGCAACCCGATCCAGGTCGGCACCCAGCTCGTGGCCATCGGCGTCACGATCGTCTTTTCCTTCACCGCGACGTACGTCCTCGCCAGGCTGTTGCACGCCAGTATCGGCTTGCGTGTCTCCGCCGCGGAGGAGGAGGTTGGCCTGGACATCAGCTCCCACGGCGAACGTTCCTATTCGTGAACCGGGCCTGAACAAATTGGTTTCATTGGAGAGGGATCATGTTGAAAAAGATTGAAGCCATTATTCGGGAAGACAAGGTCGCCGACGTGACCGACGCTCTGGCCGAGATCGGCATCGTCGGGCTGAACATGTTCGAGGTGCGCGGTCGCGGCCGCCAGGGGGGCATCCAGCTGGTGGGGCGCGCCGGCACATACCAGGTCACGCTGCTGCCGAAGATCCAGATCAATATCGTCCTGAGCGACCGCAACCTGGAAGACGCGATCGAAACCATCCGGAAGGCGGCCTTTACCGGAGAGCCGGGGGACGGCATCCTCTTCGTCACCCCCGTGGAGGACGTCATCCGCGTCCGCACCGGAGAGCGGGGGCAGGGGGCGATGATGTATCCGGGAGACATCGATTCGAAAAAGAACGGATAGAACCCAGCGGCCCGCGGCGGTTCCCCCGCGGGCGGTCGGAGTTGCGGCGTGCGGTGGCTGTTTCCGAATCGCGGTCCGCGGCGTTGCCCGGCGGTTCATGTTTGTACTGAGGGGTCGTCTAAAGGTAGGACGACAGGTTCTGGCCCTGTAAATTGAGGTTCGAGTCCTCGCCCCTCAGCCATTTTACACCCGCGCGGGATATCCCCTCGCGGCCCCATTCCTCTCCGTGGACGGGTCCGTCCGCGACGACACCTCGATTTTTGGGTGCAAATTCCCTTGCCCCGGCAGGACGCATCGGGACGAAACGGCTCAGAAGCCCAAGTCCGCCGTTTCGAAGCACTGCTTGCTCATCTCCGCCGGCGGGGCGAGGGGATAGGCGCCGGTGTAGCAGGCGAGACAGAAGGCGTTCGGGGCAAGGCCCGTCGCCGCGACCATGCCGTCGAGGGTCAGGTAATGGAGGGAATCGAGGCCGATGAAATCAGCGATCGCCGCCTCCTCGCCCTTCTGGGCCGCGATCAGTTCCCCCTTGGAGGAGAAGTCGATCCCGTAGGGACAGGGAAAGCGCGTCGGCGGGCAGCTCACGGCCATGTGGATCTCCTTCGCCCCGTTCTCCCGGAGGTTCCGCACGCGGTTCCGGCTCGTCGTCCCGCGGATGATGGAGTCCTCGACGATCAGGACCCGCTTGCCGGCGAGCAGCTCCCGGACGGGGTTCAGCTTCACGCGCACGCCGAAATCGCGCATCGGCTGGGTGGGCTGGATGAACGTCCGCCCCACGTAGTGGTTCCGGATCATCCCCATCTCGAAGGGCAGGCCGCTTTCCTCGGCGTACCCCAGGGCGGCGTAGTTGCCCGAGTCGGGAAAGGGCATGACGAGGTCCGCGTCCGGGCGGTACTCCTGGGCGAGGCGGTGCCCGAGGCGCTTCCGGGTGAGGTAGACGTTCGTCCCGAAGACGTGGCTGTCCGGCCGCGCGAAATAGATGAGTTCAAAAATACAGTGGGCGGGCTTCTCCGGACCGAACGGGGTCAGGCTGTGGAGCCCCTCGCCGTCGATGACGATGATCTCGCCCGGCGCCACCTCGCGGACATAATGCGCGCCGACGAGGTCGAAGGCGCAGGTCTCCGAGGCGATGACCCAGCCATGGTTGTCGAGCTTCCCCAGGCACAGGGGCCGGAACCCGCGCGGGTCGCGGGCGGCGACGATGCGGTCCTTCGTCAGCATCACGACGCTGTAGGCCCCTTCGATCTGGTAGAGGGCCCGGGTGAGCGCGTCCTCGAAGCGGGTCCGGAAGAAGGGCGCCATCAGGTGGATGATCACCTCGCTGTCCATCGTGGACTGGAAGATCGACCCCCGCGCCTCGAGCTGCGACCGGAGCTCCTGCGCGTTGATCAGGTTTCCGTTGTGCGCCAGGGCGTAGTATTCGTTGCCGTGGTGAACGAGGAAGGGCTGGGCGTTCGAGATGACCGACGAGCCCGTCGTCGAGTAGCGGACGTGGCCGATGGCGAGCCGCCCGGGCAGCTTCGTGAGGTTGTCCTCGCGGAAGACCTCGGAAACGAGGCCCATGCCCTTGCGCTCCCAGATCTGGCAGCCGTCCGAGGTGGCGATGCCGGCACTCTCCTGCCCCCGGTGCTGGAGGGCGAAGAGCCCGAAGAAGGCGACGCGGGCCGCGTCCGGATGCCCGTACACGGCGAAGACGCCGCACTCCTCCCGCGGCCGCCCGTCGGCGGGCGGGACGTGCGCGCGGTCCGGATGAAGGCGGACAGGCCCGAGGCGCCGGGCCGACGGGCAGCCGGACTGCGCCGCTCCCGTCCGGGTCCCGCACGGGTCTTTCCTCCGCGAGCGTTTCATCCCTTGCCCGGGCACGGTCTCACCCCCTCCGAAGCTTTTCGCCTGTTTCACCGCTTCACCTTTTGACCCGGGTCCCCTGCCGGACGCCTGCTTGGGTCTCTTGGCTCTTTGCCCCGCGCCCGACATCCGCTCCGTTATATTCCTGCAGCGGCGCCACGTCCCACGGGCCGGCCCGCATCGCCTTCACCGCCTCGCCCAGGGCCCGGGCGCCCGCGATCGTCGTCGTGTAGAGGATGTTGTACAGAAGCGTGCTCCGGCGGATCTGCACGGCGTCGCGCGTGGAGAGCCGGCCGACGCTCACGTTGATGACGATCTGGATGTCGCCGTTCTTGATCAGGTCCACGACGTGGGGCCGGCCCTCGCTCAGCTTGCAGACCGTCTCCACCCGGACGCCCTGGCGGTTCAGATGCGCCGCCGTGCCGCGGGTGGCGGAGATCCGGAAGCCCAGCGCCTGGAACTGGCGGGCCACCGGCACGATCCGGTCCTTGTAGAGGTCGTGCACGCTGATGAAGACGCGCCCCGCGACGGGGAAGGGAAACCCGGCCGCCATCTGCGCCTTGGCGAAGGCGACCCCGAAGGACCGGTCGATCCCCATGACCTCGCCGGTGGATTTCATCTCCGGCCCGAGCAGGATATCCACGTTGGGGAAGCGGCTGAAGGGGAAGACGGCCTCCTTGACGGCGATGTGAGCGGGATGGATGCGCTTCGTGAACCCGAGCTCCTTCAGGGATTTCCCCAGCATCACCTTCGTCGCCAGCTTTGCCAGGGGCACGCCGACAGCCTTGCTGACGAAGGGGACCGTCCGGGAGGCCCGGGGGTTGACCTCCAGGACGTAGAGCACGCCGTCCTTGACGGCGTACTGGATGTTCATGAGGCCGATGACGCCGAGTTCGGCGGCGATCCGTTTCGTCTGCGTTTCGATGGTCCTGACGAGCGCCTTCGAGAGGGTCATGGGCGGCAGGACGCAGGCGCTGTCCCCCGAGTGGATCCCCGCCGCCTCGATGTGCTCCATGATCCCGGCAACGACGGTGGTGGTCCCGTCGGAGAGGGCGTCCACGTCCACCTCGATCGCGTCGTCCAGGAACTTGTCGATGAGGATGGGGTGGCCGGGCGAGACCTCGAGGGCGCGCGCCATGAAGGCCACCAGGGTCTCGTCGTCGTAGACGATCTCCATGGACCGTCCGCCCAGGACGTACGAAGGCCGGACGAGGACGGGATAGCCGATCCGCCGGGCGGCCGCGAGGGCCTTCCCGACATCCATGGCCGTGTCGTTTTCCGGCTGGTTCAGCTCGAGACGGCGGACGATCTCCTGGAAGCGCTCCCGGTTCTCGGCTCGGTCGATGGCGTCGGGGGAGGTTCCCAGGATCCGCGCCCCCGCCGCCTCGAGCCCCCGGGCAAGGTTGAGTGGCGTCTGGCCGCCGAACTGGACGATCAGGGGGACGGCGCCGATGTCGCCCTTCCCTTCGGTCGCCAGGATGTGGAGGACGTCTTCCAGGGTCACGGGCTCGAAGAAGAGCTTGTCCGAGGTGTCGTAGTCCGTGCTCACGGTCTCGGGGTTGGAGTTGACCATGATGCTCTCGACCCCCTCCTCCCGGAGAGCGAAGGAGGCGTGGACGCAGCAGTAGTCGAACTCGATCCCCTGGCCGATCCGGTTCGGCCCTCCGCCCAGGATGGCGACCTTCGGCCGGTCGGAGGGGCGGGCCTCGTCCTCCGGCTCGTAGGTGGAGTAGTAGTAGGGGGTGTAGGCCTCGAACTCGGCGGCGCAGGTGTCGACGAGCTTGTAGACCGGGCCAACGCCCTCGGCGAAGCGCCACTCCCGGATCCCGGCCTCCCCGCGCCCCCAGAGCTCTCCCAGGCGGCGGTCGGAGAACCCCCAGGCCTTCGCCGCGCGCAGGAGCGCGACCGAGGGGGGGGCGGCCTCGAGTTCCGCCTCGGCCTCGACGATCGCCCCGATCTGCCGGAGGAACCAGGGATCGATCCCCGTGAGGCGCCGGATCTCCTCCACGTCCATCCCCGCGCCCAGGGCGGCGGCGATCCAGAAGAGCCGCTGGGAGTTGGGCGTCACCAATTTGGGTGCAAAAAAATCCGCCGGGCGCGCCCCCGCCCCTTCCGGCAGGGGCGGCACGAGACCGAAGCGCCCGATCTCCAGCGAACGGACCGCCTTCTGGAGGGCCTCCTTGAAGGTCCGGCCGATCGCCATCGTCTCGCCCACGGACTTCATGGAGGTCGTGAGGACATCCTCCGTCTCGGGGAACTTTTCGAAGGTCCAGCGGGGGATCTTGACGACGCAGTAGTCGATGGTCGGCTCGAAGGCGGCCATCGTCTCGCGAGTGATGTCGTTCGGAATCTCGTCCAGGGTGTAGCCCACGGCGAGCTTCGCCGCGATCTTGGCGATGGGGAAGCCCGTCGCCTTGGAGGCCAGGGCGGACGAGCGGGAGACCCGGGGGTTCATCTCGATGACGATCATCTCGCCCGTCTCCGGATGCACGGCGAACTGGCAGTTCGAGCCGCCCGTCTCCACGCCGATTTCCCGCATGATGGCGAAGGCGGCGTCGCGCATCCGCTGGTACTCGACGTCGGTGAGCGTCTGGGCGGGGGCGACGGTGATCGACTCGCCCGTGTGGACGCCCATCGCGTCCATGTTTTCGATGGCGCAGATGATGACGCAGTTGTCCGCCCGGTCGCGCATCACCTCGAGCTCGTACTCCTTCCACCCCAGGGCGGACTCCTCCAGCATGACCTCGTGGATCATGCTCGCGTCGAGCCCCCCCCGGGCGATCTCGGCCAGTTCCTCGCGGTTGTAGGCGATGCCGCTGCCGGTGCCGCCGAGCGTGAAGGACGGACGGACGATGATGGGGAAGCCGATCCGGGCCGACACGGCCTGGGCCTCGTCCAGGGTGCGGGCGAAGCCGCTGCGGGGAACGCGCAGGCCGATGCGCCCCATGGCGTGCCGGAATTCCTCCCGGTCCTCCGCCTTGCGGATGACCGCCACCGTCGCCCCGATCATCTCGACCCCGTGGGCGGCGAGCACGCCGGATTCCGCCAGGGCAACGGCGGTGTTCAGGCCCGTCTGGCCGCCGAGCGTGGGCAGGAGCGCGTCCGGGCGCTCCCGGGCAATGATCTTCTCCACGGCCTCGGGGGTGATGGGCTCCACGTAGGTCCGGTCCGCCGTTTCCGGATCGGTCATGATCGTCGCCGGGTTGGAGTTGACGAGGATGACCTCGTACCCCTCCTCCTTCAGGGCCTTGCAGGCCTGGGTGCCCGAGTAGTCGAACTCGCACGCCTGGCTGATGATGATCGGCCCGGAGCCGATGATCAGGATCTTATGGATGTCCGTCCGTTTCGGCATGGGTTATTCCCACTCGATCGTGCTGGGCGGCTTGGAGCTGATATCGTAGACGACCCGGTTCACCCCCCGCACCTCGTTGATGATCCGGTTGGAGACGCGACTCAGCAGGTCGTAGGGCAGGCGCGCCCAGTCCGCCGTCATCGCGTCGTCGCTCGTCACGGCCCGGAGCGCGATGATGTGCTCGTAGGTCCGCTGGTCCCCCATGACCCCGACGCTCTTGATGGGCAGAAGCACCGCGAAGGACTGCCAGAGCCTTCGGTAGAGCCCCGCCGCCCGGACCTCCTCCTGGAGGAGGGCGTCGGCCTTCTTCAGGATCGTGAGCCGTCCGGCCGTCACCTCGCCCACGATCCGGACGGCCAATCCCGGGCCGGGAAAGGGCTGCCGCCAGATGAGGTCGTCCGGAAGCCCGAGCTCCTTGCCCAGGAGGCGGACCTCGTCCTTGAAGAGGTGTTTGAGCGGTTCGATAAGCCGGAAGCGCATCCGCTTCGGCAGGCCGCCCACGTTGTGGTGCGACTTGATCACGGCGCTGGGACCGCCGAAGGCCGACCGCGACTCGATGACATCGGGATAGAGAGTCCCCTGGGCGAGAAAGGCGGCGCCCCGGATCTTCTTCGCCTCCGCCTCGAAGACCTCGATGAAGATCCGGCCGATGATCTTGCGTTTCTTCTCCGGGTCGACGACGCCCTTCAAGGCGGAAAGAAACTGCCGGCCCGCGCGGGCGAAGCGGACGTCCATCTCGAGATGCTCCGCGAAGAGCGCCCGGACCTTCTGCCCCTCGTCGAGTCGCAGGACGCCGTTGTCCACGAAAACGCAGGTGAGCTGCCGGCCGATGGCCCGCTGGAGGAGGACCGCCGCCACGGACGAATCGACGCCGCCGGAGAGCCCGAGGATGACCCGGCCGTCGCCGACCTCCGCGCGGATTTCCTCGACGGCGTCCCGGATGAAGGATTTCATCGTCCAGGTCTTCCGGCAGTCGCAGACGGGAAACAGGAAATTCTCGATCATCCGCTTCCCCTCGGTCGTGTGGACGACCTCGGGGTGGAACTGGAGACCGTAGAGGCGGCGCCGGGGGTCCTCCAGGGCCGCCACGGGCGTGTTCGCCGTCCTGGCCGTAACGCGGAAGCCCTTGGGCAGACGGCCGATCGCGTCGCCGTGGCTCATCCAGGAGCGCGTCGTCCCCGCGATCCCGGCGAAGATCCCTTCGGCGCGCTCGACCCGAAGCTCCGCAAACCCGTATTCCCGCTTCCGGGCGCCGACGACCTCGCCGCCCAGGGCGTGAACCATGGACTGCATGCCGTAGCAGATCCCGAGGACGGGGATGCCGAGGGAGAAGAGCCCCGGGTCCGCCTGGGGCGCGTTCGGCTCGTAGATGGAGGACGGCCCGCCGGAGAGGATGATCCCTTCGGGCTTCAGGTCCCGGATCGCGGCGAGCGGGATCGTCGGGGGTTCGATCTGGCAGTAGACGTGGTGCTCCCGCACCCGCCGGGCGATGAGCTGGTTGTACTGGGACCCGAAATCGATGATCAGAATCAAGCGCCTATCCTCCCTCCATCAGCCGGACGAACGCCTCGAACAGCTCCGTCGCGTCGTGGGGTCCCGGGGCGGCCTCCGGGTGGTACTGGACGCTGAAGGCGCGCCTGGCCGTCAGGGCGATGCCCTCCGAAGTCCGGTCGTTCAGATTGTCCTGCACCCGCTCGACCCCGGCCGGCAGGGATTCCGGGATGACCATGAAGCCGTGATTCTGGGAGGTGATCTCGATCCGCCCCGTCCGGCGGTTCAGGACCGGCTGGTTGATCCCGTGGTGGCCGAACTTGAGCTTGCCGGTCCGGCCGCCCAGGGCCTGGCCCAGGATCTGGTGGCCCAGGCAGATGCCGAACAGGGGGACGTTGCCGACGAGCTGCCGGACCGTCGCGACGATGTCGGGCAGGGCCGCGGGGTCCCCCGGTCCGTTGGAGAGCAGGACGCCGTCGGGGCGGCAGGCCAGGATGTCGCGGGCGGCGGTCCGGGCGGGCACGACGAGGACCTCGCACCCCAGGCGCTCCAGGTGGCGCAGAATGGTGTACTTCACCCCGCAGTCGAGGACAACGACCCGGCGCCGCGCCGCCTCCGCGCGGGCGGCGGCCGTCAGCGGGCCGTCCAGGGGAACGGCCCGGCCGTCCTGCCAGCGGTACGGCCGGTTGCAGGTCACCGCCTTGACGAGGTCCCGGCCGACGAGGCCCGGGTAGGACCGGACACGCTGGAGCAGGCCGTCCAGGTCCTCCGTTTCCGTCGTGAGGATCCCCCGCATGGCCCCCGCCAGGCGCAGGCGCCGGGTGAGCGCCCGCGTGTCGATCCCCTCCACGCCGAGCTTGTCGTGCGTCTCGAGAAACGCCTTGAGGGTCTCGCGGCTGCGCCAGTTGCTCGGCACGGCCTGATACTCCCGGCAGATGAACCCCTCCAGGTGGACGCCGGACGACTCCATGTCCTCCGGGTTGATCCCCGTGTTGCCGATCAGCGGGTACGTCATCGCGACGATCTGGCCGGTGTAGGAGGGGTCGGTGAGGATCTCCTGATAGCCCGTCATCCCCGTGTTGAAGACGACCTCTCCCAGGACCTCGCCCCGGCCGGCAAAGGCCGAGCCCGAAAAGAGGCCTCCGTCTTCGAGGACCAGGAGGGCCGGTCGGTTTTTCGTCAATAGCGACATGGCGTCCCGCAGGGTGCGTGCATTTTTCCGGCCCCTCTTTACAGGATCGGGAGGTATCTTTCCAGCTCGAACTGACTGACGTGGATCCGGAAACGGTCCCATTCCACCTTCTTGTTCTCCACGAACTTGTTGAAGATGTGGTCGCCCAGGGTCTCCCGGACGAGCTCGCTCTTCTCCACCAGGCCGATCGCCTGGTGCAGGCTGCCCGGCAGGGAGGTGATCCCCGCGGCCGCGCGGGCCTTCTCGTCCATTTCGTAGATGTCTTCCTCCACCGGTTCGGGCAGGGGGTACTTCTTCTCCACGCCCTTGAGGCCCGCCGCCAGCATGACGGCGAAGGCCAGGTAGGGGTTGCAGGCCGGGTCGGGCGAGCGGAACTCCATGCGGGTCGCGTTCTCCTTGCCCGGTTTGTACATGGGGACGCGGATCATGGCGGAGCGGTTGCGCCGCGCCCAGGAAACGTACACCGGCGCCTCGTAGCCGGGGACGAGCCGCTTGTACGAGTTCACCCACTGGTTGCAGACGGCCGTGATCTCCGGGGCGTGGACCAGAAGTCCCGCGATGTAGTGCTTGGCCATCCTGGAGAGGTTGTAGGCGTCCCGCCCGTCGTAGAAGGCGTTCTTGCCGCCCTTGAACAGGGACTGGTGCGTGTGCATGCCGCTCCCGTTCTGGCCGAAGATCGGTTTGGGCATGAAGGTGGCGTAGACGTTGTTCTGGCGGGCGATCTCCTTGACCGCCGTCCGGTAGGTCATGACCGCGTCGGCCATCGTCAGGGCGTCGCCGTAGCGCAGGTCGATCTCGTGCTGGCTCGGGGCGACCTCGTGGTGGGAGTACTCCACGCGGATCCCCATCTCCTGGAGGGCGAAGATCGTCTGCCGTCTCAGGTCCGTCGCCCGGTCGATCGGCAGGCCGTCAAAATAGCCGCCCCGGTCGAGGGGCTCCGGCAGGGTGTCGTCCACGAAGTAGAAATATTCGAGTTCGGGGCCGACGAGGAACCGATACCCCAGGTCGCCTACCTTCTTGAGGATCCGCTTCAGGGCGTAGCGGGGATCGCCCTCGTAGGGGGTGCCGTCGGGGTTTTGGATGTCGCAGAACATCCGGGCCACGGGCCGGTCCGTCGGCCGCCAGGGGATCAGCCGGAAGGTCGTCGGATCCGGCATGGCGATCATGTCGCTCTCCTCGATCCGGCAGAAGCCCTGGATGGACGAACCGTCGAAGCCCATGCCTTCCCGGAGGCCGTCCTCGAGCTCGTCGGGGGTGATGCTGAAGATCTTCTGCATCCCCAGGACATCGGTAAACCAGAACTGGATGAAACTGACCTTGTGTTCCTTGACGGCCTTCAACACATCCTTTTGCGTTTTGGTCTCCAACATGGCATGTCCCCTTTCTTTGGCCTGCGGGTTAACAGGCTGTTGAAAAACGCTCATCTGCGGCGTTGCGCTGCAAACCTCATCGCTCGACGTATTTCTATATACGTCTCGCTCTTGAAGTTTTTGCGCGCCTTGCATCTGAACATTTTTGAACAGCCTGCCCAATCCGGGTGTTTTTCGACACCCTGTTAAAGCTTGAACAGGAGATCGGCGTAGGTCGGCACCGGCCACAGATCCCTGGGAACGAACATCTCCAGGGCGTCGATGTCGGCGCGCAGGGCCTGCATGGCCGGGATCACCTTGTCCCGATAGGCTTCCGCCCTCCTGACGGTGTTGTCGATCTTCTGCGCCCGGGCCGTCGCGACCTCCAGTTTTTCGAGGTTCCGGTAGGCCGACGCCATCAGTGCCCCGAGCTTCTTCAGGAGATCCGTCTGGACGGGGGACGCAACCCCCGCCGCCTTGAAGCTCGCGATCGATTCGGCCAGGAACGTGGCGTATTCGGTCGCGGCCGGCAGAAACTGCTTTTTCACCATGTCGAGGGCGGCCAGGGCCTCGATGTTGATCTGCTTCGCGTAGATCTCGACGTAGATCTCGTAGCGGGAGTCGAGCTCCTTGTGGGAGAGGACCCCGTATTTTTCGAAGAGCCGGATGGACTTGTCCGTCACGAAGGACTTCAGGGCGTCCACGGCGTTGGTGACATTGGGCAGGCCGCGGCGGGCGGCCTCTTTGGCCCAGGCCTCGGAATAGTTGTTGCCGTTGAAGATCACGCGGCCGTGTTTCTTGTAGATCTCCTCGATGATCGCTGCCGCTTCGGCGTTCTTGTCCTTGGACTTTTCCAGGCGCGTGGCGATCTCGTCGAGGGCCTCGGCGGCGATCGTGTTCAGGGCGACGTTGGTCCCGGCGATCGACTGTGCCGAACCCACCATTCGAAACTCGAACTTGTTGCCCGTGAAGGCGAAGGGCGAGGTCCGGTTGCGGTCCGTGTTGTCCCGGGGGATCGCCGGCAGGGTGTCGACGCCGACCCGGAGGAACTGCGCGCCCTTCGCGGAGACCTTCTGCCCCCGGGCCAGCTTCTCCAGGATGTCCGTCAGCTCGTCGCCCATGAAGACGGAGACGATCGCCGGCGGCGCCTCGTTGGCCCCCAGGCGGTGGTCGTTCCCCGCATGGGCGCAGGTCGCCCGCAGGATGTCCGCGTGGGTGTCCACGGCCTTGATCAGGGCGCTCAGGACGAGCAGGAACTGAACGTTCTCGCCCGGCGTGTTCCCCGGCTCCAGGAGGTTGACGCCGTCGTCGGTGGAGAGCGACCAGTTGTTGTGCTTGCCGGAACCGTTGATGCCCGCGTAGGGCTTCTCGTGGAGCAGGCAGACCAGGTCGCGACGCAGGGCCACCTTCTGCAGGGTCTCCATGACGAGCTGGTTGTGGTCGGTCGCGATGTTCGTCGTCGCGAAGATCGGGGCCATCTCGTACTGGGCGGGGGCGACCTCGTTGTGCTGGGTCTTGGCGGTGATGCCCATCTTCCAGAGCTCGGCGTTGAGATCGCTCATGAAGGCCGACACCCGGTCCTTGATGGCGCCGAAATACTGGTCTTCCAGCTCCTGGCCTTTGGGCGCCGGCGCGCCGAAGAGCGTGCGTCCCGCCAGCATCAGATCGATCCGCTCCAGGTAGAATTGCTTGTCCACCAGGAAGTACTCCTGTTCCGGACCGACCGTGGGGCAGACCTTCTTGGAGGAGGTGTTGCCGAGGGCCTTCAGCACTCGCAGGGCCTGTTTCGAGAGCGCCTTCATGGACCGGAGCAGGGGCGTTTTCTTGTCCAGGGCTTCGCCGTAGTACGAGTAGAAGGCCGTGGGAATCGTCAGGGTCACGTTTCCGGCCACGTCGGTCTTCAGGATCGCGGGCGAGGTGCAGTCCCAGGCCGTGTACCCCCGCGCCTCGAAGGTGCTGCGCAGGCCGCCGCTCGGGAAGGAGGAGGCGTCCGGTTCGCCCTGGATGAGCTGCTTGCCGGAAAATTCCACGATGATCCCGCCGTCCGCCGTGGGGGAGATGAAGGAATCGTGTTTTTCCGCCGTGATCCCCGTCAGCGGCTGGAACCAGTGCGTGTAGTGGGTCGCCCCCTTCTCGATGGCCCAGTCCTTCATCGCGTTGGCCACCACTTCGGCCACGTCGGGCCTGAGCGGCAGGTCCTGTTCGATGGTCTCCCTGAGCATCCGGTACACCGGCTTGGGCAGACGCTCTTTCATCACCTTGTCGTTGAACACATTCGATCCGAAAACTTCCGTGAGTTCCATGAATTCCTCCTCGTTACAAGACATCCGGCGGCTTTCGTCGGCCGGGATGCATCTTTTCGTAAACGTGACTCGAGGGTTTCGAGGGCCGCTATTCCAGCGGGTCGTTTTCGGCCAATCGCCAGACCCCCGTCGGGCAGGCGCCGGCGCAGAAACCGCAGCCGATGCATCGGGCGGCGTCCGCTTCATAGGCGAACGTCCCGTCCCCCGGGTCCCGCCGGGCGATGGCCCCTTCGGGGCAGATCTGCTCGCACAGGCCGCAATCGCGGCAGGCGCCGCAGGAGGCGCACGACGCGGCGCATGCGGTCACCGACGCGAAGCCGTCCGCCCCGGCGTTGAAGTAGACGTGCTTGACCCGCTCCGGCTCGATCGGCGGAAGCTGATCGAACGGCTCCTCCCGGCCGCGGATCAGCGCGTCGATGGCCCGGGCCGCCATCCGCCCCGCCCCGATGGCCTCCGTCAGGAGGCCCGGACGCACCGCGTCGCCCACGGCAAAGATCTGGGGATCGCTCGTCCGCCCGCGCGCGTCGACGGCGACGAATCCCCGCTCCCGGGCAACGCCTTCGGGCAGGAAACCGAGCTCCGGCTGGTCGCCGACGGCGACGATGACCGTCTCCGCCGGCAGGACCTCCCCCGTTGTCAGTTCGACAGCGTCTTTCGTCATGGTTTTCGTAAACCGGGGCCAGAGGAACTTCGCCCCGGCGGCTTCCGCTTGCTCGCGCTCCTTGCCGAAGGAAGCCGGCGCCTGAATGTCGATCAGGGTGATCGACTCGGCGCCGAGCCGCGCGGCCTCGGCGGCGGCGTCGCAGCCCACGTTGCCGGCGCCGATCACCACGACGGTCCGGCCGACCCGGGCCTTGCCCGCCTTGCTCCGGCGGAGGAAATCGAGCGCCGCCTCCGCGCGCTCCCGGCCGGGAACGTCGATCATCCGGGGCTTCCGGGCGCCGGCGGCGACCACGATGAAATCGTATTTTTTCTTGAGCTCGTCGAAGCCCTTGCGGGTCACCGGCTTCCGGACATGGTGGATGAGGCCCTCCACGCGGGCGAGCTCGTGATCGAGAACGTCGTCGGGGATGCGGCTGGCCGGAATCGTCTCCGTGATCTTCCCGCCCAGGCGCGGGCCCGTTTCATGGATGACCGGCTCATGTCCCATCAGGCGCAACTGCCAGGCGACGGAGAGGCCCGCCGGCCCACCGCCGATGACGGCGATCTTCTTTCCCGTCGGCCGGGCCGGCTCCGGGGGCGCGGCCTCGAGGCTCGCCCGGCCCAGCAGGGCGACATCCACCGCGGGCAGGTTCGCCGTCTGACGCGTGCAATGCTGCATGCAGAGGTTCGGGCACAGATGGCCGCACACGGTCGCGGGGAACGGCGTGTACTTCAGCGCCAGGTCCACCGCCTCGGACAGGTTTCCCTCCCGGATCAGGGCCCAGCGCTTCTGAACGGGAATCCCCGAGGGGCAGTGCGCCTGGCAGGGCGGGAGGTATTTTTCATTCTCCCAGATGGGGACAAAGCGGCGCAGATCGCCTGTCGGGATCACGTCCACCGGGCTCCGGTCCAGGTCGGTGAGGTCGCCGATCAGGCCGCCCGCCCCCAGTTGCGCCTCCCAGACCTCCCGGAGGAACTGCGGGAGCGACCGGGACGGGCCGTGGTGCTTCTCGTGGGGCCGGCGCGCGGCGAGAACCTGCCACTGCGCCCGGTCGGCGGTCAGGGTCTTGTAGAGGGCCGGTCGGTCGATCGCGGCGAGGAAGGCCTTCAGGCCGGCCGTCAGCCATTGCCAGTCTTCGTCATCCACCGCTCCCAGGACGGCGTCGGTGTCGCTATAGCCCGGACAGGATCCGCGGAAGAAGATTTTGCCGCCCACCATCCCGACGCAGGGGCGATATCCCAGGGCGGAGCGCTCCCGCTCCACGCCGTGTCCGCAGACGACCGCCTGGCCGCCGGCCATGAATTCGGCGAACGAGTCCCCGACGCCACCCAGGACCCAGAGTTCCGGCGGGGCGAAGCGGGGGTTGTGCTTGGTCATCGTCATCCCGCGGGCGCCGATGTCGCCGGCGACGTAGATCTGCCCCTGCGCCATGGCGTTGCCCACGCCGTTCGTGGCGTTGCCCCGGACGACGATCCGCGCCCCGGCGTTGAGCCAGCCCACGTCGTCGGACGCCGGACCGACGCAGTCGATCACGGTGTTGGGGAAGCCCATCGCGCCCAGGCGCTGCCCGGACGTGCCCATGACGCGGATCTGGACGGTTTCGTTCCCCGCGCGCCAGAGACGCCCGCCGATGCCGTGCTGCCCCTGGGCGATGATCTCGAGCGACCGGTGCCCGTCGGCCACGGCCTTCTGGATGCGCTCCTCCAGGACGCGCGAATCCACCCGGAGGCCCTTCTCCATGCCGGGAATCACCAGGGTCGGTTTATTCGCGCCGTTCACATCCCCTCTCCCCGTCAGGCGTCGGGTCTATCGCCCCGCGCCTACACCACATACTTGATCTTCAGCCGCTCGGCCGCATGGCCGTCGGCGATGCCGATCGCGTCGGACATGCCGATCGGCAGCGATGTGGACCGCCCCAGCGGCGCCACGATCTTTTTCAGTTCCGTGTCGAACCCCTTGAAGACATCGACGAGCCGCTCGGCCACCTTCTCCGGATCGAGCCGCCGGTAGAGGCGCGGGTCCTGGGCCGTGATCCCCTTGGGACAGAGGCCGATGTTGCAGATGTTGCAGCGGTCGTGTTCGGAACCCAGACAGCCGGCCGCCGCCTGCATGAGGTATTTGCCCGTCTGGACGCCGCTCGCCCCGAGCATGATCAGGGCGGCCGCGTTGGCGGCCAGGTTGCCGTTCTTGCCGACGCCGCCGCCGGCGAAGATCGGGATCTCGTTCTGCTTGCCCACCTTGACGAGATTCAGATAGGCATCCCGGACGTTGCTCGCGATCGGATGGCCCATGTGGTCCATGGAAACGCTGTAGGCAGCACCCGTCCCGCCGTCCTCGCCGTCGATGGCGAGCCCCCCCGCGTAAGGGTTCCGGGTCAGGTTGTTCAGCACCGCGAGCGTCGTCGATGTTGCGGAGATCTTCGGATAGACGGGCACCCGGAATCCCCAGGCCATGGCCATGGACTGGATCATCTTGGCGACCGCCTCCTCGATGGAGTATTTCGTCTGGTGCGTCGGCGGGCTGGGGAGGCTGACGCCCGCCGGGACGCCCCGGATGGCGGCGATGAGCCGGTTGACCTTGTACCACATGAGGAGCCCCCCGTCGCCGGGCTTGGCCCCCTGGCCGTACTTGATCTCGATGGCGCAGGGGTCCTCCTGCATCTCCGGCAGGGCGTGGAGGATCTCGTCCCAGCCGAAATAGCCGCTCGCAATCTGGAGAATGACGTATTTCAGGAAGCGCGAACGCAGGAGGCGCGGGGGGCAGCCGCCTTCGCCGGTGCAGATGCGGACGGGCATCCCCAGCTCCTCGTTCAGGTAGGCCACCCCCATCTGCAGGCCCTCCCACATGGTGGGCGACAGCGCCCCGAAGGACATGCTGCCGATGACGAGCGGGTAGATCTCGCGCACGGGGGGCACCCAGCCGTTCTCCTTCGTGACCTTCAGGATCTCCTCCGGCGGCAGGATCCGGCCGAGGAGGGTGCGCAGCTCGAATTCATGGCGCCCCGCATCGAGGGCCGGATCGGTGAGCATGGAGATGCGGATGAACTTGACCGCGTCGAGGACGCTCCGCGGGTCGTTCCGCCGGCCGCCTCGCCGCCGGGGCTCGCCGCCCTGCTGGATGTGGAAACGGAGCTTGTCCGCCTCGTCGCTGTGGGCGGGTGCGATCGCCCCGTTGGGGCAGACGAGGGTGCACATCCCGCAGCCGACGCAGGCGTGCGCGGCATTGGTCCGCTGGCGGATGCCGTGGTAGAGGCCGACGGCCTGGGCGGGCTTTTCGGCCAGCCCCACCGCCGCCGTCACGACGCGTTTGCGGTGGACCGCAAGTTCGATGGCCTGCACCGGGCAAACGGCGGTGCACTTTCCGCAGAGGGTGCACGTCTCCCGCTTCCAGAGAACCTGCCAGGGGAGGTCCCGCACGCTCAAGGTCGAGGGGTCAATTCGTCCCATTGGCTCCATTGTCTGACCTCGCGACGGTCCGGTCCCACGTAGACCGTGTCGTACTTCATCGGCTGAAAATCCCGCGATTTGTCCCGGGCGGGGATGGCGGCGTCGAGGCCGCACATCTCCGAGGAGAAGGCGATCATCCCGGGGTTGCCGCCCACGACGCCTGGGCGGAGCTTCTTGCTGTCCTGGACCATGAACAGGCCCTTGTCCGGCAGGCAGCCCATGACGCAGTTCGGACCATCCACGATGAGCGGCCGGCAGCTCTGCTTGATCAGACGGAGCCACGCGCCGTTGGGGTGTTCGGCCAGCTCGTCGTCCTTCAGGGGCGTGATGATGTGCTTGTACATCTCGAGCCCCAGCCCCAGGTGGTTGCGCGTGTAGTGGAGGATGTGGGTGAAGACCTCCGAATCCGACTGATAGCCCCGGTAGCCCTCGTACCGCCGGGAGGTGAGAAACTCCCGGATCGGGACAAAGGCGGTGTTCTCCCCGTTCGTCATCGTGGCGATTCCCTGGATGAAGAAGGGATGGCAGGCATAGATGTCGATCGCGTAGTTCGTGTTCTGCCGGCCCTGCGCAAGGATCACCCGGGCCTGCAGCTCCCGGCGGTTCAAGCCCAGGTATTCCGCGACAGTCAGGGGGTCGCCGACCTCCTTGATCATGATCACGTCCGGCCAGAAGCTGAAGATCAGCATCGACCCGTCCGCCTCCCCCATCCGCCGCAGTTCGAGGCGGGTCATCATCAGGCGGTGGTGCAGTTCGGCCTGGGAGAGGGCCTCCCACTCCGGCGGGTACTCATAGACCCTGATCAGGTAGTTGTCCCGCTTCGGCGTCCCCGGCGGCGGCGCGGTGGGCGGGCGGATGGAGAGCTTGTATTTCACCATGAAGTCCATGTCCATCATGTAGCGGTCCAGGGCCTTGATCCCTGCGTTCGAGAAGATCCCCGAGAGGATCGGCCCGCCGCGGAACTGCTCGAAGTCCCCCCCCAGATCGGTCAGGAAGAGCCCCACGCCGGAGCCGTCGTGACCTTCCTTCATCACATCGAGGGCACGGATCGCCACCATCGGGGAGAGGGGATCGGCGCTCGTCATGGCAAATAAGCGACACATGGGAGATTCCTTATGCCTTTCACGCCCGGCGGTCTTCGCCGGCGGCGTTACGTCTGTGACGGGAAAGCGATAACCGTGCCAGATTGACGGGAGCGGGACGCCTCGATGCTCCCGCGGCGACAGCGCCCATTTTTCGCGGCCCCAGCCGGCCGGTGGACGGAAACGGCGGGTGAACAAGAACGCCGGCACAACGATACATAATTGTGCCCACCGATCGGGGAGCGACAAATTTGTCAGCGTTTCCGGAGCGGGTCTTCCCCGGAGCCGCCTCCCCGCCCTTATGTCTCCTCGGGCGACGGGGTTGGGGGAGGCGCCGGACGGAACTGGCGGGTGTCGATCCCGAGCTTGTGGACCTTGTACTGGACAATCCGTTTCGTCGTGCCGAGCAGTTTGGCCGCGCGGGTCTGGTTTCCGCCGGCTTCCCGCAGGGCCGCCATGAGCAGGGCCCGTTCGCGCGCCGTGATCTCGACCTTGAGTTTTCCCCGGTCCCGCCGTTCCTCCTCGTTCCGGCCGGTCTGGAGGGAGGGGGGCAGATGGACGGTCTCGACGGTGTCCCCCGTGCACAGGACCACGGCCCGTTCCATGCAGTTTTCCAGCTCCCGGACATTCCCCGGCCATCCGTAGGCCAGGAGAATCTCCATGACGGCCGGGGAGATGCGCTCCACCGGCTTGCCCAGGGCGCGACCGTACTTTTCGACGAAGTGATCGGCGAGCAGGATGATGTCGCTTCCCCGGTCCTTGAGCAGGGGCAGATAGATGGGAAACACGTTCAGGCGGTAGTACAGATCGGCCCGGAAACGGCCGTCGGCGACGTCCTGCTCCAGGTTGCGATTCGTCGCGGCGATGATCCGGACGTCGACCTGGACCGTCCGGGAGGCGCCCAAGGGCTGGAACTGCCGTTCCTGCAGGACACGCAGGAGTTTCGCCTGCGCGGCGGCGGAGAGTTCCCCCACCTCGTCCAGAACGATCGTGCCCCCGTCCGCCTCCTCGAACCGGCCGCGCCGCTTCTGCCAGGCGCCGGTGAAGGCCCCCTTCTCGTGGCCGAAGAGTTCGCTCTCGACCAGGGTGTCCGGCATGGCGGCGCAATTGACGAGGACCAGGGGGCCCTTCCGGCGGGGGCTGTTCCGGTGGATCGCCCGTCCGACCAGTTCCTTGCCCGTTCCCGTGGCGCCGTGGATGAGGACCGTGGTATCGGATTCGGCCACCTGCGCTATCAGGCCGAAGACCTCCTGCATGACGCCGGAGGTGCCGATTAGTTCGTCCGACGGGCTGCACGATTTGCCCAGCATGTGCCGCAGGCGCCGGTTGTCCTCCTCCAGGGCCCGGGTGTGGACGGCCTTGGCGATCAGGTCCGCCACGGCGACCAGGACGGCGAGTTCCCGTTCGAGGTTTTCCACCTGCCGGGCGACCTTGTCCGCGGACAGGACGCCGACGACCCGCTGGTCGTAGACGATGGGCACGCAGAGGAAGGCGAGTTCGGCGCGGTTGAGGAAGCGCCGGGCGCCGGTGCGGTCGAGAAACAGGGCCTCCTGGCCGAGATTGGCGACGGCCATGGGCCGTCCCGTCTGGGCCACCTTGCCCGTGATGCCCTCCCCGGGCCGGTAGGTGACCTCCATCCCCCCGATATCGACGCCGTGGGCCACGTCCAGCCAGGCCTCGCCGGTCTCCCGGTCGATCAGGGAGATCATGCCGCGCTGCATCCCCAGCAGGCGGCTCATTTCCTTGAGCACCCCCTCGAGCTCGGCGTGGAGCTCACCGGGCCGCACGAGGATCCGGGCGATGGCATAAAGGGCCGCCAGTTCCTCGTAGCTGTGAATGCTAAGATCCTTCGTTTCGGCAAACCCTACCTGGGTAGGGCTCCAGACATCCCGGCTCATGCGTCCATCCCCGAAAAATGACTCCAGACATTCGCCCCTGTTCCGTCCCTCCCGCTACCGGCGGTCAGGGAACAGATCGCGAAGATCATGACGAATTTGCTTTTATCATGATGCGGTACAAAATTGCAACAGGGGATTGTTCCCGTTTTGCCACGTTTTGTCTTGACATCCGGGCGAAACATCCATTAGAAGGGATCACGTGCGCCAGCATGAACACACGCACCGTGATTCGAGCGGATCCAACCCAACACTCAACCCGTCCCGCCGGCCCTGACTGTTCCCGGCGGGAAGCCCAGGACCGTGGCGGCAGCCGATGTCAGCGGTTTCCGTCCACCCAAAATTCTGCATCGCTTCATCGTTCCGCGTCCCTGCATGGGGGCGCGATGCCATAGACGAACACGCTTCAACCCCTCGCCCCGGCTTCTCGCCCGAGACGACTTTCCGGCGATCAGGGGCTGCGGACGTTCTTTCTCACCCCGTTTGCGATCTTCGCCCGGCGTGACCCGGGACCCGATCGCCGCGCCACCCGCCCGAGTGGACCGGCACAGGGTCTTGTTGCTCCACAACGACGCCATCAACCTTAAAAAGGAGGGTATCTATGAGTGACGTCTACGCGGAAAAGCCATGGCTCAAGAACTACGACAAGAATGTTCCTCAGGCGCTGAAGTACGAAGACCAGACCTTCGCGGAGAAATTCCGGGAGGCGGTCGAGGCGTTCCCGGACAAAACGGCGCTCCACTACATGGGGAAAAAGCTCACGTTTCGGGATCTCGATCTCCTGTCGAACCAGCTGGCCCAGTACCTGCTCAAGATCGGCCTGAAGCCGGACGACGTCGTGGGCATGCACATGCCCAACATCCCGGCCCACTATCTCGGCCTGATCGCCGTGCAGAAGGCGGGGTGCGTCTCGACGGGCCTGAGCCCGCTGCTCACCCCTCACGAAATGGAGCACCAGTTGACCGACTCCAAGGCGAAGGTGGTCATGACGGTCGATGTCCTGTTCGAAAAGGTTGCGGAAGTCGCCGGCAAGACGCCGTTCTCCACCGTCATCGTCGCCGAGATCGCCGACTTTCTCCCCGGCGTGAAAAGGGTGCTGGGGAAACTCCTGAAGAAGATCCCCACCGCGCCGATCCGGCCCCTGCCGGGAAAGACCGTGCTCAAGTTCATGGAGGCGATTCAGGGGATGCCGACCGACCGGGTGGCCGTCAAGCGGACCATGGACGATACGATCTTCATGATGTACACGGGGGGAACGACCGGTCCTTCCAAGGGGGCGATCCTGACCCAGCGCGGCTACATGTACAACCGCCTGCAGACGTGCGCCTGGCTCGACATCGGCTCCAAGGACGTCGCGCTGTCGGCCTTCCCGCTGTTCCACATCGCCGGGCTTGCCCTCGGCGGATTTACCATGACGAGCGGCGCCACCCAGATCTGCGTCCCGAATCCGCGGGACTCCCATTTTCTCATCGGCGCGATCAAAACCTACAAACCGACCATGATCGTGAATGTCCCGACGGTGTTCTTCGAGCTCCTGAAGGTGCCGGAATTCAAGACCCTGGATCTGAGCAATCTCAACTTCTGCCTGAGCGCCGCCGCGCCGTTCCCGGCCGAGTACATCGCCGAGCTGGAAAAGATCATCGGCGCGGGGAACTTCATCGAACTCTACGGCATGACGGAGATGTCGCCCGTCATGTGCTGCAACCCCCGCTACGGGAAGAAGAAGGCCTCCTCGATCGGCATGCCCATGCCCGACACGGAGTTCAGGCTGATCGATCCCGAAACGGGGCAGCCGGCGAAACTCGGGGAGCCCGGCGAAATCGTCGCCCGCGGTCCCCAGCTCATGAAGGAGTACTATCTCAAGCCGGAGGAGACGGCCAATGCCGTGCGGGACGGCTGGATGTACACGGGCGACGTGGCCAAGATGGACGAGGACGGATACTTCTTCCTCGTGGACCGGGTGAAGGACATGGTCATCGTGTCCGGGTTCAAGGTCTTCACGCGTGAGATCGACGATCTCCTGGCGACCCATCCGGACATCGACGTGGCGGCCACGATCGGCATCCCCGATCCCGCCCGCCCGGGATCCGAACGCGTTGCCATCGCGATCGTCCTCAAGCCCGGGGTGGACAAGAGCGAGGCCGAGAAGGAAAAGCTGACGAAATTCCTGAAGGAGAACGTCGCCCCGTACAAGGTGCCGAAGGTGATCCAGTTCATGGACGCCCTCCCCACGAGCGGCGTCGGCAAGGTCCTCAAGCGAGAACTGCGGAAGATGATGTAGGCACGCCGGCCCCGCCTGAAGAACATCCGGCGCCCGGGGGCGACCCACCCGGGCGCCGCGACTGTTCCAGGAAATCCCTTGTCTTGAAAATCCTCTTGATATAAGGTGCCCCGACCTTTCAATTCACCGGTCCACGACGGAGGCGAGCGACATGGATGAGACTCCTCAGCACGTTGAAACATACATCAATACCATCCGCTTTCTGGCGGCGGACGCCATTCAGAAGGCGAAATCCGGGCATCCCGGCATGCCCCTGGGGGCGGCTCCCGCGGCCTACGCCCTGTGGATGCGTCACCTGAAGCACAACCCCGCCGATCCCGCCTGGATGGACCGCGACCGGTTCGTCCTGTCCGCCGGTCACGCCTCCATGCTCCTGTATGCCCTGCTGCACCTGACGGGCTATGCCCTGTCCCTCGACGACCTCAAGAATTTCCGGCAGTGGAACAGCCTGACCCCGGGCCACCCCGAACGGGGCCGGGTGCCGGGCGTCGAGGTGACGACCGGCCCCCTGGGCCAGGGGATCAGCCACGCCGTGGGCATGGCGATCGCCGAGGCCCACCTGGCCGCCGTCTACAACCGGCCCGGTCATGCCGTCATCGATCACTTCACCTACGTCATGGCGAGCGACGGGGACCTCATGGAAGGCGTCACCGCGGAGGCCTGCGCCCTGGCCGGGCATCTGGGCCTGGGCAAGCTCATCTGCCTGTACGACGACAACCGGATTTCGCTCGCCGGCTCGACGGCCCTGACGTTTACGGAGGACATCGCCGGCCGCTTCGCCGCCTGCGGCTGGCAGGTGCTGCGCGTGGAGGAGGGCGGGGACTGGTCGGCCGTCGACCGCGCCCTCGCCGAGGCGAAGGCCGATCTCGCGCGCCCGACGCTCGTCGCCGTCCGGACCGTGATCGGCTACGGCGCCCCCTGCAAGGCGGGCACCGCGGACTGCCACGGCGCCCCGCTGGGAGAGGACGAGCTAAAGGGCGCCCGGGAGCGCCTGGGCTGGCCCCTGGAGCCGTCCTTTTTCGTACCGGACGATGTCCGGGAACACTTCCGGGGCGCGCTTCGCACGGGCCAGGCCAGGCAGGCGGACTGGCAGGCCCGCTGGGACCGGTACCGGGCCGCCTATCCGGAAGCGGCGGCGGAACTGCTCCGGGCCCAGGCGGGCGAACTGCCCGCGGGCTGGGAGGCGGTGCTGCCCGCCTTCGACGATCCATCCAAAGAGGTCGCAACCCGCAAGGCCTCCGAAACGGTGCTCCAGTCCCTGGCCCCGAAACTGCCGGAACTCATCGGCGGTTCGGCGGATCTGAACCCGTCCGTGATCACCTGGCTCAAGGGGTGCGGCGACTTCCAGCGCCCGGACCTGCCCGACGAAGGGGTTCAGGGCCGGGTGGGCGGCGTCTGGGGCTACGCGGGCCGAAACATCCACTTCGGCGTGCGCGAGCACGCGATGGCGGCGATCGCCGGGGGGATCGCCTGCCACGGCGGCCTGATCCCCTACGCCTCGACCTTCTTCACCTTCGCCGACTACATGCGCCCGTCGATCCGTCTAGCCGCACTCATGGAACTTGGCGTCATCTACGTCTTCACCCACGACAGCATCGGCGTGGGGGAGGACGGCCCGACGCACCAGCCCGTGGAGCACATGATGACCCTGCGCGCCGTGCCCAACCTGACGGTCATCCGCCCCGCCGACGCCGCCGAGACGGTCGAGGCCTGGCGGCTGGCGCTCCTCAACCGCCGGGGCCCCACCGCCCTCATCCTCACCCGTCAGAACCTGCCCGTCCTCGACCGGACCGAACTCGCGCCCGCGTCCGGACTGCGCCGGGGCGGCTATGTCCTGTGGGAGGCGTCGGCCGGTCAGCCCGACGTGATCCTGATCGGGACGGGCTCCGAGGTGAAGCTCGCCCTCGCGGCGGGACGGACGCTCGCGGCGGAGGGGATCCGGGCGCGGGTCGTCTCGCTGCCCTCGTGGGACCTCTTCGACCGCCAGCCCGCCGCCTGGCGGGACGCCGTTCTGCCGCCGGGCGTCACGGCGCGGGTCGCCGTCGAGGCGGGGATCCGCCTCGGCTGGGAGCATTACACGGGGCTGAAGGGCGCCATCGTCGGGATGGACACCTTCGGGGCCAGCGCCCCGGCGCCCGTCCTCTTCGAGACGTTCGGCATCACGGCGGAACGGGTCGCCGCCGAGGCAAAACGGGTTCTGGCCTGATCCCTCCCCCGGTCCCGACCGCGACCGGCGCCTCTCGCGGAGGAGGCCCGCGGTCGTCCCGGATGCGCTGACGGGCGGTTTGACATCGAGAGGATGCTTTGTTATACATTCATGAGGCGGCTTCGAGCGTGAAGCCGGGCGAATCCGTATACGGGAGGGCGGCCGAACGAGGCGGGTCCCTGCCTGGAATCCGCGGAGACCAAAACGAACGATTAAGGAGAGCAAAACCATGACACAGGATGAATACAAAAAGATCATTTCCCTGGCCATCGAACGGGAAGTCGAGGCGTATGAGTTTTACCGTCTCGTCTCGGAACGCGCCAAGGACAACAACCTCAAATCCATTTTCGGCGACCTGGCCAAAGACGAACAGGGCCACAAACGTCTGTTGGAGGGGTTTCTGACGAAGGCCCCGGAGAAGATGCGTTTTTCGGAAGCGAAGGATTACAAGATCGCGGATGCGCTTCCCTCGCCGCCCCTGACGGCGGATCTCAAACCGATCGACGGGATTGTCATTTCGATCAAAAACGAACTCGAAGCCATGCAGATGTATACCCAACTGGCCAATGCGAGCACCGACACGGCGCAGAAGGATGTTTTCCTTCAGCTGGCCTCTATGGAACGCGGGCACAAGAGCCGGCTCGAGGACATCTATACCAACATGGCCTTTCCCGAAGCCTGGTAGACGGAAAAGCGGCGGCCGGGAAATGCAGTCGGAAATCGACAATAATGTCGATTTCCCCATCACCGTTGTTTTATCTAAGATACCAATATCGCATCGAAACATCAACGGCGCACTCTCGTCGCGACAAAATTGTCATTCCCAGAGAATTTTTCAATAATAAACATTCCGTACATAATCAGCAAGTTGCACAGCATTCATTACACTGGCACCAATTATGCTTGACGCAAACCGGATAAATCGGACGCGAGACAGGCATCCCTGATATCAAAGGAATACCGAAATGCCGCTGAAAGAAGAGTTTGAAAGAACGGGTCAATGGCTCTTCCGATGGAGGAGTTACTTGCCGTTATTTTTGATTGCGCTATTTCTTATCGCTTTTCGTGACTTTAAATACCCCTTTGGCAGTCATAGGCTGGATTATCTATGGGAAATATTTTGCCTCTTGGTGTCCATGGCGGGCATCGTCCTGAGGATGCTGACCGTAGGCTTCATTCCCAAGGGGACATCGGGCCGCAACACCAAAGGGCAGGTTGCGGAAGATTTGAATACGACGGGGATGTATTCTCTCGTAAGAAACCCTCTTTATCTGGGCAACTTCATTATCTGGCTTGGCATTTCCCTGTTCGTCAGACTGTGGTGGTTCAGCCTGATTGTCATCCTGATCTTCGGGATCTACTATGAGCGGATCATCTTTGCGGAGGAGGAGTTCCTTCGTCACAAGTATGGGCATCGTTACCTTGAATGGGCGGAGAACACCCCTGCCTTTTTCCCTAAATTCAATGGCTGGCGGGAGCCAGTGCTTCCATTCTCTTTCCGTACCGCCCTGAAAAGGGAACATACGGGGTTCTTTGCCGTCATCGCCATTTTCACATTTTTAGAAATCATCGGAGATTATTTTGTGAAAAGAATTTTTGAATTCGACACCGCCTGGAAGATCCTTTTCTTCACGGGATTGCTCCTTTACCTTGGCCTGAGAACAATGAAGAAAACGAATCTGTTGAATGTCGCGGGGCGTCCGTAAACAAGGCAGCAAGGGAGAACCCATGTGAAAAGAATTTCAACCGTAGCCCTCGTTGTCGGGGCCGCCGTCTTTTTCGTCCTCTTTGACCATCTTGCTTTTTTCCGGAACGTATTAGAGGTTTATCCCGTTTCCCTGAAGAACATCGGATTCCTGGCATCGCTCGCGCTGGTTTTGACGAGCGTCATCGTCCTCCTGCTGACTTTGGTTTCCTCCCGTTATACACTCAAACCCATCCTGATACTCCTCCTGCTGGTGGCAGCGATTGCCAGCTATTTCATGAACAACTACAACGCGGTCATCGATCATACGATGATCCGGAATGTCTTTGCGACGAATCTTCGGGAGGCCGCCGAACTCTTCAGCGTCAAAATGGTTTTGTACGTCCTTTTTCTGGGTGTGCTGCCGTCGCTGTGGGTTTATCGGGTCGAGGTGAGACACGATCCATGGAAAACGGAGCTGATCTCCCGCGTAAAAATCGTCGCACTGTCCCTGGCGGTCATCCTGCTTTCCGTTTTTGTCTTCAGCAAATTCTACACATCCTTCCTTCGGGAGCATAAACCCCTGCGCTATCGGACGAATCCGACCTACGTGCTCTATTCCCTGGGGAAATATGTCAACAGAGAATTTAAAGGCCGGTCCATTGCACTCAGGCACATCGGCCAAGATGCCAAGATCCCGCCGACCGATATGGACCGGGAACTGATCATCGTGGTCGTCGGAGAGGCCGCGCGTGCCGACCGGTTCTCTCTCAACGGCTATCCGCGTGAGACCAATCCCCTGCTCAAGAAGGAGGATGTGATCAGCCTGACGAATGTCCAGTCCTGCGGAACCTCGACGGAGGTTTCCGTACCCTGCATGTTTTCGATGTACGCCCGGAACAGTTACAGCGAAAAAAAAGGGGCCGCAACGGAGAATGTGCTCGACGTGCTGCGCCACGCCGGCGTCAGCGTCCTTTGGCGGGAAAACAACTCCGACTCGAAAGGGGTCGCCATGCGGGTTCAATACGAAGATTACCGGAAGCCCGAGCGGAATCCGATCTGCGACGTCGAGTGCCGGGATGAAGGCATGCTCGAAGGGCTGCAGTCGTATATCGATGGGCGGCACCGGGGAGACATCCTGATTGTCCTGCACCAGATGGGCAATCACGGTCCAGCCTACTACAAGCGCTATCCAAAGTCGTTCGAGAGATTCAGCCCGACGTGCCGGACGAACCAGCTCGATGAATGCTCCCGCGAAGCGATTAACAATGCCTACGACAACGCCATCCTGTATACGGATTACTTCCTGTCCAAAACCATCGGACTGCTCAAGCGCAATGACCGCCGGTTTGAAACGGCCCTGATCTACATCGGCGATCATGGTGAGTCGCTGGGCGAAAATGGGATTTATCTCCACGGCATTCCCTATGTTATCGCACCGGACGTGCAGAAGCGTGTTGCCGCGATCCTCTGGCTTGGGGACGATTTCCAGGCGCAGAAGAAATGGCTGAAAAACAGGATCGGCAAGGACTATTCGCACGAAAATCTTTTTCACACGTTACTGGGGCTGATGGAAGTGGATACGATCGTCTATGACAAGAAAAAAGATATTCTGAAGGCGAATTAACATACCCTCTCATCGGTCTGTTTCATCCTGAACATCTCCGGGGTGCCGGTTGTCTCCTGACGCCGGCGGGCGGGGGGCAGCGGCTACAGGTCGGTTTGACAACGGGAGGTCGCTTTGTTATAGCATCCATGAAGGGATTTCGACCACGAAGCCGGGCGAATCTGCGGGCGGGTGGCGAGGCGCTTTGAGGCCGTCCGCATCCGGATCTTTGGAGATGAAGGGACACGTTGTTCAAGAACATCTGGAGGAGGTCGTCATGAGTCCATACAAGATCGCCGTCGTCGTCGGAAGCCTTCGCAAGGATTCACTCAACCGCCAACTGGCCCAGGCCATCGTGAAACTGGCGCCACCGGACTTCGCGTTTAACCAGGTCGAGATCGGCAGCCTGCCGCTTTACAACCAGGACGACGACGCGAATCAGGCGGAATCGGTCAAACAGATGAAAAACGAAATCCGGGAGGCGCAGGGGCTTCTGTTCGTGACACCCGAATACAACCGCTCGATCCCCGGCGTCCTCAAAAACGCGCTCGACCAGGCCTCCCGCCCCCATGGCCAAAACGTCTGGGCGGGAAAACCGGCCGGCATCCTGGGCGCGTCGATCGGCGTCATCGGCACGGCGATGGCGCAGCAGCATCTGCGAAACATCCTCGCCTTTCTGGACGTCCGGGCCATGGCCCAGCCGGAGGCCTTCATTCATGCCAAAGACGGTTTGTTCGACGCGTCCGGCAACATTGGACCAGACAGCAGACAATTCCTGCAGGACTGGATGGACCGGTACGTCGCCTGGGTGAAGAAGCACGTGGACTGACCTTTCTGCCCATCAAGAAATGCCATAGGTAAACCTGCAAGGATATCTTTAAAGTAATTCGAATGAAAATAAATACTTGACAATACAAGACGACCGGTCTAATGCACCCAGAAGTCCATCGGAAATCCCCCATGACGACAAGAAATACGAAACAGAGAATCATCTCGAAGGGCGCCGAAATCATCAATCTCAAGGGATTTCATCATACCGGCATCCAGGAGATCCTGGACGCCGCGAACGTTCCCAAGGGTTCATTCTACAATTATTTCCGAAGTAAAGATGACTTCGGTCTTCAGGTGATCGACTATTACGTTCAGCAGTTCGCATTCCTTCTGGAGAGTGTCACGAAGGATTCTTCGCTGTCCCCGATCGAGAAGACAAGAAAGATCTTGTTGTTTTTCATGGATTTTTACAAATCCAGGGATTACGCATACGGATGTCCGATCGGCAATCTGTCGCAGGAGATGGGGGATCTGAGCCCCGTCTTCAGGGAAAAACTCAAGCATGCCGTCGATGCGATGGTCGGGGGGTGCATCGGCGTGCTGGAAGAAGCACAAAAAGCCGGGGAAATATCATCGCAACTCGATCTCAAGGAGACGGCATATTTCATCCTGTCCAGCTGGCATGGCGCCCTCCTGCGCATGAAGGTTGAAAAAAGCTTGGCGCCGCTCGAGAATCACTATCGTTTCATTTTTGATTATATCTTGAAGCCGGAGCCCAGGGATGTGGTTTGTTCCCGGGATGAGGCGTGCTTTGTGAAATCTACGTGAGAACAGACCGACGGCTCTTCGGTTCGCATGAATGAGGTGGATCGAAAAACGAACCCATCAGGGGAGACGATATGCGTGAAAAGACCGTGTATGAAAAATTGGCGGAACATCTCGACCATGGGGTCTTGATCGGCGTTCCGATATCCCCGTCCGGCATCGAAATCCTGAAGGAGCTTTTCCCCGGCGAAGAGGCCGAGATTGCCCTGCGGCTCCCTTTGGAGCAGAAGACGCTGCCGGAACTCATGAAAATATTCCCCGAAGAGGCGGAGCGGCTGGGGGAGGTTCTCGCGCGCATGGCCAGGCGCGGCACCGTGTTTACAATGGCGCGGCCCGGGAAGGAAAGGGTTTACGGACTGCTCCCGGTGTTAATCGGATTTGCGGAAACGCCCTACTGGGCGGGAAAAGACACGGAGACCGCCCGGAATCTCGCCCCCCTGTGGCTCAAGTACCGCGAGGAGGCGCTCGGGAAGGAGCTTGCGCGCGGGACGCCGATCGTCAGGGTTCTGCCGGTGTCGGAATCCCTTCGAAAGGAATCCGAGATCCTGCCCTTCGATATCATCAGGTCAAAATTGAATGAAATTTCCTATCTGGCCGTGGGGCACTGTCCCTGCCGTCAGATCATGCGGTATAACGGCAAGGGCTGTGACCATTCCACCGAAAACTGTCTCCATTTCGGGAGCATGGGACGCTACATCGTCGAGCAGGGCATGGCCCGGGAGATTACCCGGGAAGAGGCGCTGGCGATCCTGGCCCAGGCCGATCGGGAAGGTCTCGTTCACGTCTGCGACAATCATCAGGGCCAGCTCTCCACGATCTGCAACTGTTGCGGGTGCTGCTGCATTTTTCTCCGCACGAAAAAAGAGCTGGGCCTCCACGTCATCTCGTCATCGAGTTACGTATCGCAGGTCGATCCCGAACGCTGCATCGGGTGCGGCGCCTGTGCGACCAGATGCCCGGTGGATGCGATCGCGCTCACTGCCGATGACGTCTCCGTCGTCAACGGAGACAGGTGTATCGGATGCGGTGCCTGTACGCCGACCTGCCCTGCGGAGGCCGTCGCGCTGGTACTGCGCGAGGATTTGAAGCTGCCGCCGGACGTCGCGGAATTTCTGGCCCTGAGATACAAAATGTAAGGGAAGCCTCCTTCAGGCAAGGCTTCGCCTTTCCGTCAATTCAGCACGAAGGTTCGAGGAGAAAGAAACAACCGCAAACGGACAGGGAGGGAGAATATGGAAGAGAAGCATCGGTTCGCGGCGCCTTGCGGTTTATACTGCGGGGCATGCGGCATCATGATTGCCCATCAAGAAAACAATCTGAAACTCAAGGAAAAACTGACACAGGTCTACGGCGTCGCCGTGGATGAAATCCGGTGCGAGGGCTGTCTGTCCGATGCGCCGTTCTTCTTTTGCAAGGTATGCTCCATCAAGAGCTGCGCGCAGGAAAAGAAGATTGCCGGGTGTTTCCAGTGCGATGATTTCCCGTGCAAAATCATCGACGAGTTCGCATTTCCCGTTGCACGTCAAGTGATGCTGCGCTCCGTGCCCGCCTGGAAGAAACTGGGAACCGAGCAATGGATGGCGGAGGAGGAAAAGCGGTATTCCTGCCCGCACTGTGGCTGCCGGCTTTTCCGCGGCGTGAAGCGATGCCGAAACTGCAAGGAGGAAGTGGCTCTCGACGGCGCGTAAGATCGGGGCCTGGATCTGAAGGGGTCTATCCCGATCGGCAAGGGAACGTTTTCCCGGAACTTCGCAGGGGCGCCGGTTGCGGGACCCGGTCAAGGAGGGGTTGGGTATGGAGACAGAAGACGTCTATGGTCCGTTTCTGGAATGGCTGAAACAATCCTGGTACGGCGTGCCGCGTCCGGCGGAGGCCCTGCCGCTGATTCGGGCGCGCTACACGGAGGAGGAGGCGGCCTTCCTCACGGGCATGCCGTTTGTGCCGAAGCCTCTGGATGAATTGGCCGGGCTGAAGGACATGACGCCGGACGATCTTCGAGAGAGGCTGGATCGCATGGCGCGGAAGGGCCTGGTGTACCGGGACGAGAAGCAGGGGCGTCTGCGCTACGCCTTGAACGATCTGTTCTTCGGCATGCGGGCCTTCGGCTGGCCGGGACGCACGGACGAGCGCACCCGCGCCGTCGCCCCGCCCGCGAACCATTACTGGGAACACGGGTTTCTCGATCCCTGGGCGCCGGTCCGGGAGAAGGGGCTGCGCGTCCTGCCCATTGAGGAGACGATCGAGGATACGCGCGAGGTTCGGCCCTATGAGGACGTGGTCCGGCTCCTCGATTCCTTCCAGTACTTCGTCGTCACGGTCTGTCCCTGCAAGCACGTCAAGAACCTCGATCCGGTCGAACCCGACTGCACCTATCCCACGGAGGTCTGTCTCCACTTCGACAAACTGGGCCATTACATCGTGGACAACGGCCTGGGACGCGAGATCACGCGCGAGGAGGCGGCGGCGATCTTGAGGAAGAGCGCCGAGGCGGGGCTGGTGCACGGGATCTCCAATCAGCAGGAGGGCATCGATACGATCTGCAACTGCGATCCCTGCTGCTGCATGTGGTTCACCGCGCTTTTCAAGCTGGGGCACACGGGCAGCCTCACCCCCTCCAACTACCGCGTCGAGACCCGCCCGGAGGCGTGTCTGGGTTGCGGCCTGTGCGTCAAGCGCTGTCCCATGAAGGCGCTGCGGCTGGAAGGCCACGCCGCGGCCAAGAACAAGAAAGGGGTCGTGGCCGTCCTCGACCCGGAGCGTTGCATCGGCTGCGGTGTCTGCGTTTACACGTGCAAGGGCCGATCTCTCACGCTTCAACCGCGGGAGGCCGTGCATGACCCGCCGCGCACCGGACGCGACTTTGCCTTCCAGTTCATGATGGACCATCAGGCGGCTCAAGCAGACGGAGCGGAGTCCACCCGGAACAGCCGTTGACCGGGGCGGAGATTCCGTCGATCATCCCGGATTCTGATTCCTGTCCGAGGGATCTCCCCGACGGGCCGGGCCGGGATTCTGTTTCCGGCCGACAGACGCCGACGCGGGTCGCTTTCCGACGCTGACGGGCAAAGGGGGTCAGGCGGCCGCCTCGGCGCGGCGAACCTCGTCGATCAGGCGGCGGACGCGGTCGAAGTCCTTCCGGAAGCGGATGGGGCGGCCGGTGCGCGGGTCGCGGGCGTTGGTCTGGGTGCAGCTGTCGATCCCGGCGGGCTTGACCCGCCGGATCCCGTCGTCAACGTTCTCGGGCGAGATCCCCCCGGCCAGGATCACGGGGATCGGGCTCGCCTCGACGAGGGCCGCCGCGAGCGCCCAGTCGCAGACCTCCCCGGTGATGCCCACGTAGCCCGCCACGGGCTGGGCGGCCTCGGGGGTCTCGAATCCACGCAGCGTATCGGTAAGGAAGAAATCGCCGTGCGGCGCCAGGGTGCCGGCGAGTTCGAGCAGCACCTCCCGGACCGGCGCCGGATCGGCCAGCCCCGGGGCGGGAATCGGGATGGACCGGATGATCCCGAAGGGGGGAAACTCCTTTCTCACGCGCTGCTGGATGCGGATCAGCTCCGCGCAGACGCGGGCGCGCCGGGCGCCGTCCCCGGGCGCAAGCGGGATCGCCTCGCAGAAATGCACGAGCCGCGGCTGGTAGTAGTCCAGGGCGCGGAGGATGCTGTCGGCGTTCGTCATGAGCGGGATCAGGCTGCTCTTCGCCGGGGAGTCCCCGACCAGCCGGACGACGTCCCTGAGGACGGGCGATTTCCAGGCCTCCTCCGAGAGGATTACGCTGCCGATGTGATCCACCCCCAGCTTAAGCAGGCGCTCCGCCTCGCGGGGCTCCTGGATCTCGTAAAGCTGCACGATGATCCGTTCCATGGCCCGCCTTGTAGAGGAAAATCCCTCGCCCGTCAAGGCCCTCCGGACGAGGGGCTTGCCTTCCGCCGCCTTTTTCGCTATTCAGGACGGGACAGCGGGCGATCGGTCCCGGACGTCACCCCGGGCGCGGCGGGTGGGAACGGCCGGACCAGTCGGGTTTCGGGACGTCCCGACCGCAGCACGGGACGGGATCCCCGACCGTCGATTCCGGTGAAGGACCGGAGAGGGAGGTGGGGCGATGTCGGCACGAAACCTGGCGATACAGGCGGGGCGCGACAGGGCCGCCGTCGCGGCGGCCTGGGAGGCCCTGGACCGGGAGCGCGTGGTGGCGCGGCTCTGGCGGAAGGACCACACCCTCTGGAAGCCTTCGCCGACGGAGATTGCCAACCGACTGGGGTGGCTCACCAGCCCCCGGGACATGATGGCCGAACTCCCGGAGCTCCTCGCCTGCACGGCGGAGATCCGGGCCGCGGGCTACACCCGGGCCGTCCTGTTGGGCATGGGCGGATCGAGCCTGGCCCCCGAGGTCTTCCGGAAAACCTTCGGCGTCCGCGAGGGGTACCTCGATCTCGCCGTCCTGGACAGCACCGATCCGGGCGCCGTCCTGGCCCTGGCCGAGGACCTCGATCCCCTCCGAACCCTCTTCATCGTCGCCACGAAGTCCGGCGGAACGGTGGAGACCTTCTCCCTCATGAAGTTCTTTTACCGGCGCCTGGTCGACGCGCTCGGCCCCCCGGAGGCGGGCCGGCATTTCATCGCCATCACCGACCCGGGGAGCGCGCTGGCCGGGATTGCCGCCCGGTTCGGCTTCCGCCGCACCTTCCTCAACAACCCGGACATCGGCGGCCGGTACTCGGCGCTGTCCTGCTTCGGCCTGGTGCCGGCCGCCCTGATCGGCCTCGACGTCCGGCGCTTCCTGGAGCGGGCCGCCGCGCAGGCGGACGCGGAACGGGAGGGGCCTGGGGCAGGAATCGGAGCGGCACGGGCTGGAGACGCGCGGCTCCCGCTGAACGGGGCGCTGATCGGGGCGGCCCTGGGCGCACTGGCCGCGGCGGGCCGGGACAAGCTCACCTTTTTCTTCTCGCCGCCGCTCGCCGCCTTCGGCGACTGGCTGGAGCAGCTCATCGCGGAGAGCACGGGCAAGGAGGGGAAGGGCATCCTCCCCATCGTGGGCGAAACCCCGGCCGATCCGGCCGCGTACGGCCCGGACCGCGTGTTCGCACTCCTGGGGTTCCCGGACGACCCGGTCCTGCGTCAGCAGACGGCGGACCTCGCGGCGGCCGGACATCCCGTCATCCGCGTGGACATGGACGAAGCCGGCGAGCTGGGCGCCCAGTGCCTCCTCTGGGAGGTCGCGACGGCGGTGGCCGGCTGGCGCCTGGGCATCAACCCTTTCGATCAGCCCGACGTCGAGTCCGCCAAGGCGCTCGCCCGAGCACGGCTCGCCACCTTCCGGGAGCGGGGGCGGCTGCCGGAGGAGGAGGCGGCGCTGGTGGACGGCGAGGTCCGCGTTTACGGGGTTTTGCAGGCAAAAACGCCGCGCGCGGCCTTGGCGGCGTTTCTGGATGCAGCCGGGCCGGGGGGCTACGTCGTCCTGCAGGCGTACGTCCGGCCCGCGCCGGAGACGGACCGGGCCCTGCTCGCCCTGCGGACGGCCATCCGCGACCGGCATCGCCTGGCCGTCGCGTCGGGGTACGGCCCCCGCTTCCTCCACTCGACGGGGCAGCTCCACAAGGGGGATGCGGGCCGGGGGCGCTTCATCCAGATCACGGCGGACGATCCCCGCGACGTCCTTATCCCCGACGAGATGGACGGCCCGGAGGGGGCGGTGACCTTCGGAACGCTGGAGCGGGCCCAGGCGGCGGGCGACGGCGAGGCCCTCCGGAAGGCGGGGCGGCCGGTGATCCGCTTCCACTTCACCGGGGACGCCGCCCCGGGGCTCGCCGGGCTGGCCGCCGGCCTGCGGGGGACGGCATGACCGCCCGGATCGCCCTGCCCCCGCCGGAGGCGCTCGCCGACTTCTGCCGGAAATGGCGCATCGTCGAGCTCTCCCTCTTCGGGTCCGCGCTGCGCGAGGATTTCCGGCCGGAGAGCGACGTCGACGTCCTGGTCCGCTTTGCGGAGGACGTCAGGTATGGTATGTTCGATTTCGTCCACCTCCAGGAGGAATTGACCGCCCTCGTCGGGCGGCCGGTCGATGCCGTGGACTGGAGGGCCGTGGCGCGGAGCGAGAACTACCTCCGCCGTGAACACATTCTGAAGCATCGGGAGGTCCTGTATGTGGCGGGATGACGCCTACCTGCTGGATATCGTCGTGGCGGCCAAATGGGCGCTCAGATTCGTGAAGGGCATGACCTGGAAGGATTTCGACGCGAGTCCGCTCCACCAGGATGCCGTCGTGGACCGGCTGGTGATCATCAGCAACGCGGCGAAGAAGGTCTCGCGGGAGATGAAGGAGGCCCATCCGGAGATTCCCTGGCGGGAGATCATCGCCGTGAGCAACAACCGTCTGATCTTCGATTATTTCCGCGTGGACATCGAAGCGGTCTGGCGGACGCTCCAGGACGACCTGCCGGGCATCGTTGAAGCCCTCGAACCCCTCGTCCCGCCTGAAAAGAATTCCTGATCGTTCATTCGACAGGATTTTCGGAAAATCCCCTTTCTTGCCTTTTTCCCCACGCCTCCCCCTTTCCGGCCCTGCGGTCGCCCAACAGCCGGAGCCGTCCTGCGCGCGGCCGGTCCCCCGCCGCGCGCCATGACCGGCCTCAACCCGCCCACCGGTCCCCTGACGCGCCCGTGAAGCAGGCTGAGCGGCGGCCCGTGTCTTTTTTCGGGCCATTTCCAAATTCTCCTGTTGACATCTCCCACATGTTGTGGTCAAAGAGAACCCTAAACACTACATCTTGTGCCTCACGCACAAGGGGCCGGCGCCCCCTCGACAGGGGGAAGGCTTTGATTTTTTTCGATCTCTCGAGGAGTCCATCGGCATGAAAAGAAAGACCGGCGCACGGAAGACCCCGCAACTGACCCCCAATGCCCTGACCGTTCTGAAACGGCGCTACCTCAAGCGGGATCAGGACGGCAAGGTGCTGGAGGGTCCCGACGACCTCTTCCGGCGCGTCGCCGAGACCCTGGCCGCCGCCGATCGCCGCTTCCCGGGCAAGTCCGACGTCGCCAAGCTCGCGGACGCGTTCTACCGGATGATGACGGATCTCGAGTTTCTCCCCAATTCGCCGACCCTGATGAACGCCGGGCGCGAGCTGGGCCAGCTTTCCGCCTGTTTCGTCCTGCCCGTCGGCGATTCCATGGAGGAGATCTTCGACGCCGTCAAATTCACCGCGCTGATCCACAAGTCGGGCGGCGGCACGGGCTTCTCCTTCTCCCGCCTGCGTCCGGCCCAGGACGTCGTGATGACGACGACCGGGATCTCCAGCGGTCCGATCTCGTTCATGCGGGTCTTCGACATCGCGACCGAGACCATCAAGCAGGGCGGCACGCGCCGCGGCGCCAACATGGCGATCCTGCGGGTCGATCATCCGGACATCATGGACTTCATCATGTGCAAGGCCGACAAGAAGCAGTTGAACAACTTCAACATTTCGGTCGGCCTGACGGAGGCCTTCATGGTCGCCGTCGAAAACGACGAGAACTACGCGCTCGTCAACCCCCGGAACAGCGAGGTCACCGGGACGCTCAACGCCCGGAAGGTCTTTCACCGGATCGTCACCCAGGCCTGGGAGAACGGCGAGCCGGGCATCATCTTTCTCGACCGCCTGAACCGCGACAACCCGACGCCCCACATCGGGGAGATCGAATCGACGAACCCCTGCGGGGAGCAGCCGCTCCTGCCCTACGAGTCCTGCAACCTGGGATCGATCAACCTGGGGAAGATGGTCGAAGACGGGAAAATCAACTGGACCCGGCTCAAGGAGGTCGTGCACCTGGCCGTTCATTTTCTCGACAACGTCGTGGAGATCAACCGCTACCCCCTGCCCCAGATCGAGGCCATGACCTCCGGCAACCGCAAGATCGGCCTGGGCGTCATGGGCTGGGCGGACATGCTGATCCTCCTGGGGATTCCCTACGACGCGGAAGACGGCGTGCGGACCGCGGAGAACGTCATGCAGTTTATCCGGGAGGAGGGCCGCCAGGCCTCCAGGGAGCTGGCGAAGCGGCGCGGCGCCTTCCCCAATTTCAAGGGATCGGTCTTCGACACACCGGGCGAGCCGCCGATCCGGAATGCCACCATCACGACGATCGCGCCGACCGGCACCATTTCGATCATCGCCAACGCCTCGTCCGGCGTGGAGCCGATCTTCGCCGTCTCCTATGTCCGGCAGGTCATGGACAACGACATCCTGGTGGAGGTCCATCCCCTGTTCGAGCGGATTGCCCGGGAGCGGGGCTTCTACTCGCCGGAGCTGATGCAGCGCATCGCCGAACACGGCACCCTCCGCGACCAGGAGGAGATCCCAGCGGACGTCCGGAGGCTTTTCGTGACGGCCCACGACATCACCCCGGAAACCCACATCGCGATGCAGGCCGCCTTCCAGAAGTACACCGACAACGCGGTCAGCAAGACCGTCAACTTCCCCCGCGATGCCACCGTCGAGGACGTCGCCAAGGTGTACCATCTGGCCTATCGGCAGGGCTGCAAGGGCGTCACGATCTACCGGGACGGCAGCCGCGACCACCAGGTGCTCTCGACGGGGAGGAAGGATGCGCCGGCCTCGCGCGAGGAGCTCGACGCCGAGCGGAAGAGCCTGAAGCGGGAACGGCCGCGGGTCCTGAAGGGCTGGACCTACCAGATGCAGACGGGCTGCGGGCCGCTCTATGTCACGGTCAACGAGGACAGCACGGGGCTCTTCGAGCTGTTCACCACGATGGGGAAGGCCGGCGGCTGCGCGGCCTCCCAGAGCGAGGCGATCGGCCGCATGGTCTCGCTCGCCTGGCGGAGCGGGCTCCAGGCCCGGCAGGTCATCAAGCAGCTCCAGGGCATCTCCTGCCACTCCCCGTCGGGGTTCGGCGAGAACAAGGTCCTGTCCTGCGCCGACGCCGTCGCCAAGGCGATCCAGTCCCACCTGACGGCCAACGGCGGCAGCAAGGTCAAGGCAAAGGTCGCCTTCCTCAAGGGGGCCTGTCCGGACTGCGGCGGGATCGTGGAGCACGAGGGCGGGTGCGCCGTCTGCCGCATGTGCGGCTACAGCGAGTGCGCGTAGGCGGCGCGGCGCGTTCGTTTGAAAATCAGTCCGAATCCCCCGGTTCCGGGGCGGCGTCGTCCGTCCGGACCGCCGCCGCGGGCGCTTCCGGATGGACGGAAAGGGCGGCCAGCCCCACGGCGACCCGACTCAGCCGGACGCGCATCTCGTCCCGGGAATTTCCAAGCATCGTGATGGCCTTCGACAGCCGGCCCTCCAGTTCCTCCTGCAGGGTGTTCATGTCCTGCTGGACGGCCTCCAGGTATGCGGCCAGTTTTTCGAGGTCGATGTCCCGCCCCGATTTGAGGAGCGTCTGAAAGACCAGCAGCAAGTAGGGGATGAACAGGCTGTAGCCGACGATTGCCACGTTCATCTGCAGGGCCTCCACCTGGGCGGCAGCGCTGAGATCGAACACGGCGTCCGGAACGGCGGCGACGCCGAAGGGGACGGTCACGCTGGGATGGATGTATTTCCTGACTTCCCGGGCCTTGGCGAGAACCGCCCGCTCCATCTGGCCCTTGATCTGCCGCTGCTCCTCCACGTCCTCGCTTGCCTGAAAGGCCTCCAGGAGGTGCGTCGCCGTCCACTTGCTGTCGATGGGGAGGATCAGGCCGTTGGGAAGCCGCAGGCCGAACTCCACGGTCTTGTTCCCCACCTGGACGTTGCGGGCCTGCCATTGCGGCGGGAGCTGCGAAAACACCTGCTCGACGATGTTCTCCCCGGCCGCCCCCTTCGAGTGCGTCCCGGCGAGCACCGCCTCGAGGCGCCGGATGGAGTCGGCGGTCCGTTCCTCCAGATGCTGGCGCGCCCTGGCCTGGCTGTGCAGCGAGGCCAGGGTCTCCTGGGCCGCGCCAAGCCCCGAACGGATGGACGCCGCCGTTTCCGCGAGTCCCTGCGTGACCGAGCCCGTCTCGGCCAGACGGTTCTCCAGCGCCGCCATCTGCACGCCCGCCCGGCCCTGGTCACGCTCCACCGTGGCGATGCGCTCGCCGAGCCCCCGCAGATCGGACTGCAGGGCCCCCAGGGTCTGCGTCAGGGTCGAAAGCGGACCGAGGAGCACGGAGACGTCCGGCGGTTTCCGGAGCGCCACGAGCAGGACCCCGACGACGAGCAGCAGCGCCAGGACAACGATGGCCCCCCAAACGGCTGTGGACATGACGGGCGTCCCTCCTTCAGTGCCGGTCCTCCGGGGCCGTTGCAACGGATCGCCCCCGCAACGCCGGGACCGCACGATGCGTGCATAGCACGTTCGGGGCTTTTTTTAAAAGCTGAAACTCGCCGTGATCCCGCCGACCCAGAAATCGCCGTCGCGGTCGGCAGGCGGGCCGCCCTTCAGGCCCAGCCCCTTCATCTCGTCCCTCGCGTCGCGGGTCAAGGGAAAGATGTAGGAAAGGGCCGGCGTAAGCGTGATGCGGTCGGTCAACTTGACGGGCAGGCTCACCGACACGGTTCCGTCGTGGAAATTCCTGAATTTGTCGTCGGTCGCCGCGGCGTCGCCGTCGTACTGCGGATAGGTGTCGGCGTCGGTGCTCAGCAGATAGCCCGCCGAGGCCGCCAGCTTCAGGGACGCCGCCTTGCCCAATTCGAAGACGTGGGACACGCCGAGCAAAAAATACCAGTTTCGGTAGTGGGCGAACTCCCGATAGACCGTCAACGTGGGTGTCAGGGGCGCGTCGAGGGAGACGGTCGCAAAGAGCTCCTGCGAATCCTTCCGGTCGGCCGCGTCCTCGTTGACGGCCTCCAGGTTGCAGTAGACGTACCCGCCGCCCAGGGTGAACCGGCCCAGCGTCCGGCTGTAGGAGAGAGTGAGGTCCGTTTCGTTCCATCTCGCCGCGTGGGCGTCTTCCCCGGGTTGCGCGTACGGGTCCGTATCCAGGTTCCCCCAGAGGTTGGCGGAAAGGCCCCTGTAGCCGACGGTCGCCGACGGCTGGATGACGACGCTGTGGCGGCTGGACTCGTACCCTCGCCAGATGTACCGGCTCAGAACGCCGACGGACACCTCGCCGGCAGGCGCCGCCGCTTCGGCAAAGAGCGGCGCCGCCGGGACGGCGATCGCCGCGACGATGAGCAGCCCTGTCCGGGCTATCTTGCGTAATCGTTTGAAACAGTTCATGTGTGCACCCCCTTACGGTTTATTTTGGCGTTTGTCAAGGCACGCGGGACCGGTTGTTCCGTCCCTCCGCGCCGCAGGGCTCCGGAACGGGGCGATTCAGCCGATGGCGACGCCGCCCCGCTCGCCGGAGCTGATCCGGATGCAGTCGGCCAGATCGAGGACAAAGATCTTGCCGTCCCCGACCTGGCCCCCTTCGGTTCTGGCCCCCTGGCTGATGGCGGCGATCGTCGGCTCCACGAAGGCCTCGTTCACGGCGATGTCGAGCCGGACCTTGCGGAG
>Ga0116149_1000424_pt1 | contig 55310 bp, 40 predicted proteins | sample AD_UKC057_MetaG_FD_89787 | JGI IMG/M metagenome (GOLD analysis project Ga0116149, IMG submission 89787) | Active sludge microbial communities of municipal wastewater-treating anaerobic digesters from USA - AD_UKC057_MetaG | ecosystem: Engineered > Bioreactor > Anaerobic > Digestate | place: USA...
CAGAAGCGCGTCGGCGTCGGACAGGTCGGTTGGGACGCAAGGACGGGTTTCCCAGGCGAACTCGGTAGCGGCCTGGATGAGCTTGTCGATGGAGAAGTCCTCGGCCAGCCCGCGGATGACACGGTGGGTGGGCAGGATTCTCATGCCGGGGTCGTCTCGGCTGACCAGGGCGAACTGGACGAAGTTGGCCGGGTGCTCCGGATCGAGCGTTCCCTCGGCCTGGAGCAGGTCGCGGTAATTCAGGGCGGTGGTGTAGCGGTGGTGCCCGTCGGCGATGTAGACCTTCTTCTCGGCCAGCAGGCCGCGAATGTGCTCGATGCGGGGGGAACCGTCGATGACCCAGAGCTTCTCGCCCACGCCGCGGATCTCGCCCCAGGCGTCGGGCTGGCCCTGGGCCAGGCTGCGAAGCGTGCAATGGATCTCCTGGCCGGGCGAGTCTCGGAAGAAGCCGAAGATGGGCGAGAGCTGCATGCGGGTGCGCTGGGTGAGCTTGAGGCGATCGGCCTTGGGCCCGGCGAAGGTCTTCTCGTGGGGGATGACGTCCTGCCCGAACGGCGTGGCCCGCACGCCGGCGAGGAGGGCGGTGCGGACGTACTGCCGCCCGGCCCACTGGTAGGTCTGCTCGTAGACGTAGAGACAGGGCTTGTCGTCGCGAACGAGCGTGCCGTCGCTCATCCACCTGGCCAGCAGCTCGCCGGCCTGCTGGTACGCCTGGTCTGGCCCGACCTCCTTGGGCGGCACGTGGGGCAGGTCCACGGAAACGATGTTGCGATCGCTGCGGGCCTGGAGGTCCCGCTTGTCCTGAACGGTCAGCACGTCGTAGGGCGGCGCCAGGAAGGGGCTGATGTCTCCTCCGTCCTGCGGGCGATACCGCCATCCGGCGAACGGTCGAATGTCCATACGGCTCTCAATTCCTTTCACAAATGGGCACTGAATTCACGAAAACAACGGTCGCAAAGCATAACGCGGCGGGAGGGGGGGAATTCCACTTGAAATGCCGGGGACGGGCCATACCATAGTAGGCGGCCGTAACGTATGCCGCCCTCCGTGGCTACGGCGGCGGATCCGGCGGGAGGCCGGCGCTATGGCAGATCGAGTCCCCGCAACCTCTTGCAGCCGTTGAAAGGAACACAGAGATGACAAGAGCAATCTCAATGACAGGGGTGGTACTGGCAGCGCTGGTGGTGCTGGGCAGCGTAGGGTGCGTCAGCCAGCAGGAATACCAGAAGCAGGCGGTACAGTTGCAGGATGCCCAGTCGCAAATGGAGAAGGCCCAGACGCAGATGAAGACCGCCCAGGCGGACCTGGCCAAGCAACAGCAATCGCTCCAGACGACCCAGGCGGACCTGGCGGCCGCCAAGAAGACCTCCGACGCCCAGGGCGAGCAGATCAAGAAGCTCCAGGCCGATCTGACCAAGTGCCAGAAGGACCTGGACACCTGCCGCAAGGCCGGCGCCGACGCCAAGGCCGACGCCGCCCAGAAGGCTGACGCCCTCAAGACCTGCCAGACCAACCTCAAGACCGCCCAGGCCGACCTCAAGACCGCCCAGGCCGACCTCAAGACGTCCCAGGCCGACCTGACCCAGGCCAAGAAGGACGCCGCCAAGGCCGACCAACTCCAGAAGACCGTCGATCAGCAGAAGCAGCAGATCCAGGACCTCCAGGAGAAGATCGCCGATCTCCAGCAGCAGCTTCAGAAGGCCAAGTCCGCGCCCAAAGCGCCAAGGAAGGGCACCAAGACGCCGGCTGTGGACGGGGGCGCCACGAAATAGCCCGTCACCGGGCACGCCCCTGAACGGGAGCCATGGGAATTGTTCGGCCGATGGGATGCATTCCCATTCTGGTCGCGACTCTCATGGCTCCTGTCGCGTTATCTGCCGGGACCGTCCGCATCCGTCTGAGATTCCTTCTGGCCGGAGCCCGCGGCAAAAAAAACGGACAGGCCCGGCGGGAGGGTCCGGGCCTGTCCAAGTTCGGGTTGGGAAAGGAGGAGAAACCAACCCGTTCCGCAGTCCACTTCCACCCTACGATATCCTTTTTGCGGAGGCCCAGCCGGGGCCAGAATATCTGCGTTTTTCTGCTGGCGGCCCCGCAAAAAAGAAGCAGACCCGGCGGGAGGAGCCGGGTCTGCCTTCTTTCGGGTTGGAAAAGGAGGAGAAACCAACCCGTCTGCAGTCCACACCAGTACATACGCACGAGCAGGGGGCCGGGTTCGCGCGAAGAATCGGGTTCGCCGGTCCCGCTCATCGCGGCCGTGCAAAAACGGAGCGAGCCCGGCGGGAGGGTCCGGGCTCGTCCAAAGCTCGGGTTGGGAAAGGAGGAGAAACCAACCCGTTCTGCAGTCCACACAGATACTACGATTTGCTTCGGACGGGAGGCTTATTCAAAAGCGAAAAAAATGCGGAGAGGAGGGAGAATCTTCTTCGCCCGCTCCAGGAGGCGGGCAGACTGCTGCGGTCCGATGGTCCCGGCGTGCGACAGGGCCGAGGCTACTTCTCGGGCAACAGGATAACCGGCGCCTCGCCGGAGTCCTTGGGCGTCGCGGGCTTGACGGCGGCCGGCTTGGTCGTCGGCGAGGCCGGTCCGGTCCCAACCAGCACGGGCGTCGTGCCGCTTTCGAGCTTCTCCAGGTCCTGCTTGGCCTGGGCGGCGGCGGCGGTCTGCGCGTGGGCCTGGATGATCGCCCGGTACATGACCTTGGCCCGGGCGACGGTGGCCGGTTCCTGGGCCATCCGGCGGGCGTCGAGAAGGAGGTCGTTGGCGTCTTCTTCCTTGCGCAGGCGGGCCAGTTCGACCGCCACTTCCTTCTTCTGGGCCAGCAGATCGCGGAGTTTCTTGGCGGCCTTGCCCGTGGCGGCCAGCTCGGGCGGGTAGTTCCGCTGGATGCGGTCGTAAGCCAGGGCCGCCTGAGGGAGTTGTCCGTCGACGACGAGTTGGTCGGCGGCCTGCAGGGAGTCTTCGCTCTTATGCTCGATGTCGAGGGCGAGTTTCTTTCGCTCTTCGATGAGCTTCTTGGGGTACCACAGGCTGGCCAGGCGGGGCAGGACGACCGAGGCCTTCTTGGCCTGCCCGGCGTCGAGGTCCTTTCGGGCCTGGTCGAGCATGTCCTGCGCCTTCTTGCGGTCCTGCTCGTTGATGGGCGGGTGCTTGCGGGCCACGGCGACCACTCGCTCGCGCCAATTGCCCTGCCCGCGCATCTTGATGCTGTTCGCGTCGCCGCCGTCGATGAAGTCGCCCTCGGGCGTGGCGATCACCCAGATCGGGATGGCGACCCTGCCGTCCTTGCCCGCCACCTTGCTCATGTGTTCCCGGACCTGCCCGCCGGCTACGTTCAGGTCGATCTCGCCCACCTCGAACAGGTTGACGATCACCCGCGAGCCTTGGTCCTTGAGCATGTAGTCGCGCAACTGGTCGCTGCCGCCCTTCATCTCCTTGCCCATGACGTAGACGATCAGCACCGGGCGCCCGGACTTCTCGGCGTCGTCCAGCAGTTCCTTCATGCCCGTGTGGAGCTTGCCCGCGCGGGCCGGCAGGGACAGGGCCAGCAGACAGCACACGCTCAACAGTACTCTGCGCGACATTTTGCACCTCCGCCAGATGTCGGAGTGTATTCTATCGCGGCCGGTCCGCAACGCCAACCTTCTGCTTGGCGCCGCTCGGACGGTCAACGTCGCCGTCCCGGAGATCGGCGAGGCGAATGGCGTTCCCCCAGCCGCCTATCCGTTGAGCGTCCAGCCGTCGCGGTACTTCTTCTGAATGAACGGATCGGCCTCGCCGCAGTTGGTCGCCTTGAGGGCCTTGGCGTCCCAGTCGAGCTTCTTGCCCGCGCGATAGGCCACCAGGGCCAGCAGGTTGTGCTCGATCATCGCGCCGCTGTAGTCGAAGTTGCACAGCGTGGGCTTGCCCGTCTTGCAGGCGATCAGCCACTCCTCGTGATGGCCCGGCGAGCGAGGGATGAGCTGCTCTTCCTTGGGCGAGGCGTACTGCGTCATGTCGCCGGCGGTGGGCATCAGCACGCGGTAGTTGTAGTCCGCCAGCAGGAAGCCCTTGTCGCCTTTGAAGATCGCGCCCTTGAACATCTTGTCGCGGTTGAAGATCTCCGAGGGCACGCCGGGCTTCTTCCCGCCGTCGTACCAGTACATCTTGACGGCCGGGCGCCAGTCGTTGGCCGGATGGTCCCACTCCGCCGTCAGCCACTGCGGGCAGGTGGCCTTGTTGATGGGGGTGCCTTCAGCCTTGCAGGTGGTGGGGAAGCGCAGGTCGTAGGCCCAGTAGGCGATGTCGATGAGGTGGCTGCCCATGTCGCCGATCTGGCCGCTGCCGAAGTCCCAGAAGCGGTTCCACGCCAGGCACCCGCCCAGATAGCCCGGGTTGTAGGGGTGCATGGACGAGGGGCCGATCCACAGGTCCCAGTCCAGGTGCTCTGGGACGGGCTTGACTTCCGGCAGATAGTCGCCGCCGGCCGGCGTGCGGCTGCACCACACGCGGACCTCCTGCGGCTTGCCGATGGCCCCGCCGCGGATCAGCTCGACGACGCGGCGGTAGTTGTCGGTGGCGTGGATCTGCGTGCCCATCTGGGTCGCCACCTTGCCGTTGTTCTTGAGGTAGGCCTCGCGGACCGCGCGGGCCTCGTGGACGGAGTTGGCCAGCGGTTTCTCGCAGTACACGTGCTTGCCGCGGTTGAGGGCCCAGACGTTCACGAACGCGTGCGTGTGGTCGGTCGTGGAGCAGACGACCGCGTCGATGTCTTTCTGGTCGAGGCACTTTCGCCAGTCGCTGTAGGTCTTGGCATTGGGGAAGGCCTTGGCCGCGTTGGCCAGGTTCTTGGCGTTGACGTCGCAGAGGGCGACGATGTTCTCCTTCTTGACCGCGCCGAAGTTGGCCCCGCCCCGTCCGGCCACCCCGACGACGGCGACGTTGAGCTTGTTGCTGGGCACGTCCGCCCCGCGGACAAGGGTGGAGGGGAGGATGAAGAATCCAGCCCCGGCCAGCGATGCGTTCTTGACGAAGCGGCGACGGTTGAGCCTTCGGTTCATCTGTGTGCTCCTTCGCAAAAGGGCAAGAGGGTGACAGTGCGTGTATACAGGTCAACGCCCCAACGGCGGCGGCATTGTCAGCAAACCTGCACGGTCGCGTCGCGCCGTGCCCGGTCTTGTTTGCTCACTCCGCCAGGGCGCGAATCGCCGCCGCGGCGGCGGGCAGGCTGGTGGCGGCGGCCTCGGGGCCGACGCGGACCGTGCCGTCCCACTGGTCGTCGTGTTCGGCGAAAAAGGCCTCGAGCGGGGCGTACACCATGCGGCCGCAGAACCGCTGGGCGTCTAGCCGCAGGGCGTCGCTTCGGGCGGTCGGCCTGTCCGCAAGGACCGCCTCCGCCGAGACTTGGCGGAGCACGCCGCAGGCCAGGGCGGTCAGCTCGGTGGTGGGGGGGCGGCCGGGTCTGCCCAGGCCGCCTCGCTCGTCGTCGGGCGCGGCGCGGTCAGCAAAGGCCAGGCCGCAGGCGGCCAACACCTCGTCGAGCCGTTCGATCGTGAGAGCGGATTCGTCCGCCCGGCCCCGGGTGGCCGGTTGGTCGCTCGGGCCGGTAACGACCCCTTCCGCCTTGCCGGCGAGCTTGAGCGGCAGTCGGGCCTGCAAGGCCCACAGCGTCTGGGCGGGCGTGAGTTCGATGCCTTCCCGCGGCCAGGCGGGCAGGCGGCTGGGTCGCTCGGCGGGTCCTGCGGAGAATAGCGCCAGCCGGGCCAGGCAGATGGCTTCGGGATCGGCCGGGCCGGAAACCGACCCGTCGATGCTGGGCGAGACCTGGGCGTTGGCGTCGGTGGCGAAGCGGATGGCGGCCAGCAGGCGCTGGCGGAGGTCCCGCTCGCTTTGTGCGGTGCGGTGTTCCAGGGCGAGGGCCAGCAGGGCGGTTGCCGCGAGCTGGTCCCGGGCACTGGGGGACTGGACGTAGGCGGCCTGGTCGGTCTGGCGGACGGTGGAGGCCGCCAGGGCGAGCGGTTTGTCGAGGGCTGCCTGGACCTTCGGGTCGCGGCGGGCGTGGGCCAGGCGGGCCAGGGCCCAGCAGGCGTGGAGGTTGTCCAGCAGCGGGGAGGGCTGCTTGGGATCGCGCCAGCGGTCCGTCAGGTCGATCAGGAGGCGCCGCCCGGCCCGGTCGGCTGATCGGGCGAGCATGGCACGGTCGATGGCCTGGTGGGGGACGGGCAACTTCCCTCGCTGTAGCTCGACGACCCGTCCTTCGGGGTAGCTCACGAAGTGGAGCGTCAGGAACGCCGACCACTGGATGGGCTGATCGAAGTCTTCACGGGTCAGACCCAGGTCCCTCAGGCATCGCCTTCGCAGGTCGGACGCGTCGAGCCCTTCCACGTAGGCGGTCGATGGCAGGGCCCAGGCAGATCGCGTCCCGCGATGGGCCCGCAGACCCACCAGACCCGGCTGGACGAGTCGCTCCAGGTCGGTTTGCAGGCGTTGCGCCTCGCCGGGGTGATCTCCGTCGCGCGTTTCCTGGCCGACCAGGACGGGCGGGCCCGACACCTCCACTTCGACCACGAGGCCGTCCAGCACGCCCTGGGTGATCACGTCCCCCAGCCCCGGTTGGCGCATAGCCGTCAGTGCAGCCTGTATGACGTTGCGGGGCAGACCGTTCCCGGCCTGGACCGTCTGGGCGATGACCTGCCCGTTGCGGCGGAGGCGGACGGAGGCGGTATAGGGACGACGTTCCAGGCGGGTCAACTCGCCGGGCAGGCTTTGACTCTCGGCGGCTGTCCGCTCCCGCAGATAGGCATGCATGGCCGAGCGGGCCAGCGACACCAGGGCTGCCCCCTCGGCGGAGTCCACCTTCGGGGCAGCCAGTTGGGGCGGCTGGGCGTGAAGGCCGGTAGCGGCCGACAGAACCAGGAGAATCAGGGGGTTTCTTCCCATCTGAGACCTTTATACCCGCCGAGGGGCCGGGGAACAAGCACCAGCCAATGATCCTCCGTGAGGGTGATACCATTAATGCATGGGTATCTTTTCATGATTTGGCCGGCCGATCGGGCCTCTGTAAGATGTGAATAATCATAAAACAATTATTTGTTGGTACTTATGGATTATAAAGGCTTGTGAAAGGCCGCAAAACGGCGATTCTGGGTGTTTCGCCCTATATTTGTTTTTGCTGCCGGGGGCGTTTTTTGATTGAAACGGCCTGTGACATGCGTAAACTCATTATCACTGAAGCACTTTCAGATTATCCTTCGCGATACCTACCGGCTGCCGTCAGGAGATTTCGCGGATGCCCAGTCTCACATACGATGACAGTAGCTTCGCAATCGACGGCAAGCGGATTTGGCTGGTCAGCGGTTCGATCCATTACTTCCGCACGCCTGCGGCCTTGTGGCGTGACCGGCTGCTGAAAGCCAAACGAGCTGGCCTGAACTGCATCTCGACCTACCTCGCATGGAACTTCCACGAGGCGGTTGAGGGCAAATGGGATTTCTCGGGCGACCGGGACATTGCGGAGTACGTGCGCCTGGCCGACGAACTGGGCCTGTACGTCATCCTGCGTCCGGGGCCGTACATCTGCGCCGAGTGGGATTTCGGCGGCTTGCCGAGTTGGTTGACGACCAAGACGGGGATCGCCTACCGCACCAGCAACGCCGCGTTCATGCACTACTTTGACAAGTACTTCCGTCAGGTGCTGCCTCGCCTGGCGGAGTTCCAGGTCACGCGCGGGGGCAACATCGTCCTGATCCAGAACGAGAACGAGTATCTCTCGACGACGATGCCCGACCGGTTGAACTACCTGGAGTTCATCAGCCAGCTCTTTCGTCGCAGCGGGTTCGACATTCCCATCGTCACCTGCAACTCGTGTACCGAGCCAGCGTTGCGCGAGTCGATCGAGTGCGTCAACTCCTGGAGCCAGGCCATCCAGCAACTCAAACGGGTCCATCATCGTCAGCACCGCGCGCCGCTGCTGGTGACGGAGTTCTGGCCCGGGTGGTTCGACTCGTGGTCGCAGGCTCACCAGAACCGCGACGCGCGAGAGACCGCCCGGCGGGCGCTGGAGATCCTCGGCTGCGGGGCCCAGTGCAACTACTACATGTTCCATGGCGGGACCAACTTCGGCTTCTGGGGCAGCCGCCATGCCGAATCCGACAACTCTTACCAGACCACCAGCTACGATTTCGACGCCCCGCTGGCCGAGGGCGGCGGGTTCAGCGAGAAGTACTATCTCACCCGCCTGGTGAACCTGACGGCCAACCACATGGGAGCGTTCCTGGCGGCGGCCATGATGGACGAGCAGGCGGCGACGATCCACGACGGGACAGCCGTCCTGAGTACGTCCAGTTCCGCCGGGCGGTGGGCCGTCGTGACCAACAACGGGCGCGACGAGTTCCCCTCCGCCCGCGTCTCGCTGCCGAGCGGGCGGGAGTTGACGGTCTCCCTGGAGGTGCTGGGTGCGACGCTGGTGCCCATCTCGGTCCGCCTGGCGCCGGCCATCGTGCTGGATTACTCGAATCTTACGCCCCTGGGGCTGTTCGCCGACAAGCTGCTGGTCCTTCACGGCCCGGCCGGGTGGCGGGGCGAATTCAGCATCAACGGGCGGGAGCACAAACAGATCGTGCCGGCCGGGCACGACCACGTGCTGATCGAGAGCGACGCCCTGTCGGTGCTGGTGATCAACAGCGCGACGGCCATGCGGACCTGGCCGGTAGGCGAGCACCTGGTGCTCGGGCCGGACTTCGTCGGTGAGACGATCGAGCAGATGACGCCCGCCCCCGACCGCGCATGCACGGTGATGACGCTGGACGGCAAGGTGGTCTCGAGCAAGCCTTTGCCGGCGGCTGGGTCGCACTCGCGCCCCCCGCAGCTCGGCCGGTGGAGCCGCATCAGCGTGTGCACCGAGCCGGCCGACGCGAGCCTGGAGTGGCAGAAGCTGGACCGCCCCAAGGACGTGGATCGCCTGGGGATTCCCCACGGGTACGTGTGGTATCGTTGCGAGTTCAACGAGTCCAAGGCCCGCAAGCGGAAGTTGTTCCTGAGCGACTGCGAGGATCGGGCGACGCTGTACCTCAACCACCAGTTGATCGGCACGTGGGGGCGGGGCGACGGGGCCGTCCGCCAGCCCATCGCCGCCAGCGTCCGCAAAGGCGCCAACGTGCTGGTGGCCCTGGTGGACAACCTGGGACGGCTCAATTACGGCACGCGCCTGGGCGAGCCCAAGGGCCTCTGGGGCGAGGTGTACGACTGCAAGCCCCTGCCCATCAAGAAGGTCAAGCTCAAGGAGCAGACCGACTTCAGCCGGCGCCTGATCCCGAGGCACCTGGCCCACCTGGCCGGAGAGCTGGAGGCCGGGCCCGTGCGCCAGGCCGACGTGGTCGTGCCGCTGACGTCGGTCCAACCGATCCACATCAGCTTCAGCGACCTGCCCGGCCACGTCGTGATCCTGTGCAACGAGCGGGTGGCCGGGTTCTTCGTCAACCACGGCCGCAACTACGGCGACGTGACGCTGGGCCCGGAGCTGCGCAAGGGCAAGAACGTGCTGAAGATCATGCTCTGGGGCGACGTCAGCGAGAAGACCCTCGCCCAACTCCACTTCAACGTGCTCCATGAGTGCGTGACCGAGGGCGGGCGCTGGGCGTTTCGCCCCTGGACCATGCCCCGCGAGCAGGGCCCGATCATCGGCAAGGACAGCCCGGCCTGGTACTCGACCACCTTCAAGTACAGCGCCTCTCACGAGCCGCTCTTCCTGCACCTCATCGGCGCCCGCAAGGGACAGGTCTTCCTCAACGGCCACGACGCCGGACGGTTCTGGACCATCGGGCCCCAGCAGCACTACTACCTGCCGGAGTGCTGGCTCAAAGAGGAGAACGAGTTGATGATCTTCGAGGAGAGCGGGCGAATCCCGGCTGGGTCGCAGCTCTCGTTCCGGCCCCGCGGGCCGTACCGGGACTAGCCGGCGCCAACGGGCCTCCAGCGCGTTCATTTCGCGCTCCGGCCGACCGCCCGGAGCCGATAGCGAAACCTGTTCTTGAAAGGACTCCCCATGACTCGTGCGGTGTGGATTCTGTCGCTGTGTGTCCTGGTGCTGGCGCCGTGGGCGCTGGCGCAGGACGAGCCCGCGGCCACCGACGCCCGACGGGAGGAGATCCTGCGGACGTTCAAGCGCGGGCCGCTCAACGCCCCGCCCGAGGACGCCATGCTGCTGCGGATGCTGATCCAGGTCGGTGCGTTGAAGAACGGCGTGGAGGTGGGCACGGCCAACGGCTATTCCGCCGTGCACATGGGCATCGCGTTCGAACGGACCGGGGGCAAGCTGACGACGATCGAGATCGACCCCAAGGTGGCGGCCGAGGCCCGCGACAATCTGGCCCGCGCGGGCCTGGCCAAGACCGTCTCGGTGGTCGAGGGCGACGCCTTGAAGGTGCTGCCCAAACTCGAAGGCGAATACGACTTCGTGTTCATCGACGCCGTCAAGCGGGATACGCTCAAGTACTTCGAGGCGATCCGTCCGCGCCTGGCGCCCCGCGCGGTGGTGGTGGTGCACAATGCCGTCACGTACGCCTCGGCGATGCAGGACTATCTCGACATGATCCAGGCCAGCAAGGACTATGAGACGGTCATCGTCCGCACCGCGGGCAATCGCGACGGGATGTCCGTCGCCTACCGCAAGCGGTAGAGTCCTGTGTCCGCGGCAGGCGGGTCGGCCGGGTGCGTTTCACGCGGCCGACGCCCGCCCGCGTCTTGCCGGCCGAGCGGTGGTGGGAAGCTGCGATGATAACGGCGATCATACGGCCTGCGGCAGTCCCAGGTCGTCAGCACTGCGTTGGCGGCCTCGGCGCCGGGCAGCAGGGCAACCCTCGCGAGCGCGCCTGCGTCGATGATCGCGGCTCCGGGCGGGTGCTGCGGAGCCTGCATCTGTGCGGGCCGCGCGGGAACGGCCGTCGCGATCGGCAACCCGGTGAGCGGCGCCGAATGCTTCACGGCATCCCTCCGTTGGATGGAATATCCCGTGCACGAAACGGCCTGTTCCCACAAGTCATTGCAGCGCCGCACGGTAGGGCGATCTGCGGAAGAATTTTGACTTGTTTGTCCGGAGGTTTTGCCCTAAGATGCAATGCAGAAGGCCGATAGCGGCAGCCGACGGTGCGTAGCGGGCCTAGCCAGGAGAGACGTCCATGCAGACGATCACGAAGAAAGAGATGGTTGACCGGATAGCCGACTTGACCCGCAACAAGCGCGTGGTCGTCAAGGAAATCCTTCAGGCATTCCTGGACGAGATCATCACCGAGCTGGGGCGCGGCAACCGGCTGGAGTTCCGCGATTTTGGCGTCTTCGAGAGCAAGCAGCGGGCCGCCCGCGTCGCTCAGAACCCCAAGACCCTCCAGCGCGTCCAGGTGCCGCCCAAGCGGACCGTCAAGTTCAAGGTCGGGCGACTGATGAAGCAGAAGCTCCAGGTCCCGCCCGAATGAGTCGCTCCTGCCGGGCCGCGCACGCCCGGCACGCAGGCCGATATACGCCATGCCCCCCAGCCGCCGCTGCCTTTGCAGGTTGCGGCGGCGGTCTTTCGCGTGCGGCGGCGTCCCGACGGAATCCCCATTGGTAAATCCCTTTCCGCCGCGGTACACTCGTCGTGGCAAGGACTGACGTGAAGAGCACACTATGGCCCCTACTGACATAGAGCGTATCGCCCAGTGCGGCGTGGTCGGCGCCGGCGGGGCGGGTTTCCCCACACACGTGAAGCTGGCCGGCAAGGCCGACAGCGTCCTCATCAACGCCGCCGAGTGCGAGCCCCTGCTCCACAAGGACAAGGAAGTGCTCCGCCGCGAGGCCGACGCCGTCCTCGAAGGCCTGGCCCGCGCGATGGGTCTGGTCGGCGCCAATCGGGGCGTGATCGGCATCAAGGAGAAGTACCGCGACGTGATCGACCTGCTGCGCCCCAAACTCGGGCGCGGCATGGAGATCGCTCCCCTTAAGGACGCCTACCCGGCCGGTGACGAATTCATCCTGGTCTACGACGTGCTCGGGCGGGTCATCCCCCCGGGGGGCATCCCGTTGCACCTGGGGGCCGTCGTGATGAACGTCGAGACGGCTGTCAACGTCGCGGTCGGCCGGCCCGTGACCGAGAAGTACCTCACCGTCGCCGGCGCCGTCGCCCAGCCGGTGACGCTTCGCGTGCCGGTGGGCGCGACGCTGTCGGCGTGCGTAGCGGCCGCCGGCGGGGCGACCATCGACGACCCGCAGTACATCGTCGGCGGAGTCATGATGGGCTACCTCGAGCGCAACCACGACGCGCTGGTGGACAAGACCACCGGCGGCGTGATCGTGCTCCCGCGCGACCACGTCGTCGTCCGGCGCCGCCTGAGGGACTGGAAGCAGATGGCCCGCATCGGGCGCAGCGCCTGCGACCAGTGCAGCTTCTGCACCGAGTTGTGCCCGCGATACCTGCTGGGCCATCCCATCGAGCCCCACCGGGCCATGCGGAGCCTCGAGTTCAACCTCGTCGGCGAAGCCAACGTCCTGGGCACCAGCTTCTGCTGCGAGTGCAACCTGTGCAGCCTGTACTCCTGCCCGGAAGACCTGGACCCCCGCGAGGTCTGCGGGCATAACAAGCGGCGCCTCGCCGCCGAGAAACGCCGCTGGGAGAACCCGCCGTTCAACCCGTCGCGGCCGGTCAACCACATGGCCAACCGCAAGGCCCCCATGAAACGGCTGATGCAGAAGCTGGGGCTGATGGGCTTCCACAACACCGGACCGCTGCGAGACCAGGTGCTGCCCGCGCGGCGCGTGGGCATCAAGCTCAAGCAGCACGTGGGCGCGCCGTGCGAGCCGGCCGTCGCGGTCGCCCAGGCCGTGCGCCAGGGCGACGCGATCGGGCGGGTCCCGCTCAAGGACGGCAAGGCCGCCCTGGGCTGCCCCGTGCACGCGTCGATCGACGGCACGGTGCGGGCGATCGAGAACGGCGTGGTCTGGATCGAATCCTGAAAGGCAGTTGCGGCGCCGGGAATGCCCGCGGAAGGCCTTCCGCCAGGGCGGACAGGTCTGCGGACTTTGATCGACGCGAACCGAATACAGTCAGCGAGTGAGAGAACATGGCAGGCCACAAGAGTATTGGCGCGATCGAGCTGTCGAGCATCGCACTGGGTTATCAGGCTCAGGACGAGATGCTCAAGGCCGCGAACGTGGAGGTCCTCATCGCCCGGACGATCTGCTCGGGCAAGTACTTCATCGTCGTCGGCGGGTCCGTCAGCGACGTGAAGGCGGCCGTGCAGGCCGGGTTGAAGAGCGCCGAGGAGGCCGTCATCGACCACCTGGTGATCCCCAACGTGCACGAGGGCGTGTTCGCCGCCCTGGGCCAGTCGGTCGTGCTGGACGCCGATACCGCCGATGCCCTGGGCGTGGTCGAGAGCTACAGCGGGGTCAGCATCGTCGCCGCCGCCGACGCTGCCGCCAAGGCCGCCCGAGTGACGCTCTTTCGCGTCCACGTGGCGATGGCGCTGGGGGGCAAGGGCTTCTGCCTGATGACCGGCAACGTCGCCGACGTCCGCGCCGGCGTGCGGGCGGCCGCCCAGGAAATCCGTGATCGCGGCCTGCTGGTCGCCGAAATCGTCATCCCCCGGCCCAGCAAGGAGTTGTTCGCGGAGTACATCTAGAGGGCTGGGGGCCATGGGGCCGGGGATTCTGGAAGCCCCCGTTCGTAATACGCGCAACGCACAACGCCCGATCCCGCAGGATCGGGCGTTGTCGTAGAATCTGCCGCTGAAGCGCGTCGGGCTACTTGCTCAGCGCCTTCAGTCTCGCCCGAAGACGGCTTCGCAGGGCGTTGTTGATCTTCGCCTGGATCGCCTTTTCCAGGATGGGCTTCTGGTCGTCGGGCTTGATTGTCAGCCCGCGGACGGAGGCGATGTCGAGGATGGCGACGGCGGCTTCGTTGACCGTCTGCGGGTCGTCGAGTTGGTCGGCGGCCAGCTTGAGGCTGCCCAGGGCGGGGGCGGACTTCAGCTCCGCGAGCACGAGCTTCCTGCCGTCGGCCTGCTTGGCCAGCTTCATCAGCTCGGCGAACCGCCCGGCCTTCTGGTCGGCGCTGAGGGCGACGTCGCGTCCGATCAGGGGCACAGCCGCCCGCAGGGCCAGCACCCGCACGGCTGCGTCCTTGTCGTTGGCGGCCAGGTCCATCAGCTTGGGGAGGATGCTGCTGTCGGGCCAGTTGGCCAGCGAGCGCAGGGTGTTCTTGCGCATCTCGACGTCCTGGCCGCCCAAAGCCTCCTGGACGGCGGGGAGGGTCTCGCTGCGTCCGAACCAGCAGATGATCTCCAGCACGTTGGGGCGGGCGGGGCCGCCCTTCTTCCAGGCGTCCATGAGCTGCCTGGCGCACTGCTCGGGCTGCTTGGACCGCCGGCTGACGGCTACCAGCACGTCCTGGAGCGAGCGGCGGACGTCGGGCGAGTCGCTGGCCATCATCCGCTGGAGCAGGTTGGCGTACTGGTCCTGCCCGGCGAGCTGGCGCAGCGCGACCACGGCGCTCTGGCGGACGGCGTCCTGCCGGGCGGACAGACACTCCATGAACAGGGGAACGGCCTCGACGGCATCGCGGGTGGCCAGGGCCAGGATCGCCTCGCCGCGGACGGCCTCGCCGGCGGCCTTGGCCTGGGCGATGAGGGCGGCGTTGACGTCCGCGCCGGGCATGGTCTTGAGCGAGCCGCGGGCGATGGGCATCTCGGCCTTGGCGCCGGCGGCGGCCTCCAGCAACAGCCCGACCTGGGCGCCCTGTCCGGTCGTCCCCAGTGCGGCCAGGGCGGCGATCCGGACGTCTTCGTTGTCGCTGGCGGCGAACCGGGCCACGGCGGGAGCGGCCTTCGCGTCGCCGCGATAGCCCAGTGCGTAGAGCATCATGGCTTGGCGGTAGGGCTTGGCCTTGTCCAGTTCCGCCACGACCGCAGCGGTGACAGCGGAGCACGTGAGTTCGCGAGCCACGCGCAGGCCCACGTTGAACAGGTCCTTCTCGCCGGAGCGCAGCAGCTCGACGACCAGGGGCACGCCCGCTTCCTGGCGGGCCAGGACGGCCCCGCGGGTCGCCTCCAGTACGCGGGGACGCGGAACATCAGCCTTGCGGACGGCGTCGTACAGGGCGGCCGCCTGCTCGCCCTTGCCCGCGTTCATCAGCTCCTCGGCGCAGAGGATGCAGCCCTCGGCGACGGCGGAGCGGACCGCGTCCGGGGCGGCCGGCAGCATCTGCTCGAGCGCCTTGAGGGCCTCGGCCCCGCCGATCCTGCCCAGGCCGGCCGCGGCGGCCGAGACCACCTCGGCGTCGCTGTCCTTCAGGCGGGCCTTGAGCACCTCGACGGCGCCCTTGTCGTATCGCCTGGCCAGCGAGTTGATGGCCCCGACGGCCAGCTTGCCTTGCAGGCGGGCGGCGGCGTCGCGGAGCACCTCGTCGCAGGCCGGGCCGGGGATCGCCTCCAGGGCGATGCGGGCCCAGGAAGCCAACTGCTCGTCAGCCAGCAATGCCGCCAGGGCTGGGGCGGCCGTCTGGCTGCCGTAGACCGCCAGCTTCTTGCAGGCCATGGCCTTCTCGGCCGGGCCGGCGCTGCCTTGCAGGACGGCCACCAACTGGGCCTCCTGCTCGGACGGCTTCTTCGCCTCGGCGGCCGGCAGACACGTCGACCAGGCCAGCACCATTGCGGCCAGGCTCGCACACACTACGCGGTATCGAATCGTGTTCATCGTCTTGATCTCCTTGGGTGCCGATCGCATCGCCTAGATCCGCCACGGTTCGCGGATCGCCTCGGTCCGCAGCCGGTTGGCCTCTTCATCGCCGACGAACTCGACCGTCTCGGGATTGATGGTGACCTTTCGGCCCAGCAGCAGCGAGATGCCCGCGCAGTGGGTGGCGATGTGGGTGTTGCACGCGACAAAGTGGTTGGCCTTGGGCAGGCCGCGCGTCTTGACGCAGTTGAAGAAATCGCGGATGTGCGAGTCGGCCGGGTAGCCCGCCTGTTTGGCCCCGCGCCCGGCCAACAGGCCCACCGAACTGGCGAAGATGTCGCCGCTGTCGCCGGTCTCGACCCAGCCGGTCTCGCCCTCGAAGCGGACCGGGCAGGACCCGGAGTGCATCCAGCCGCCGTCGCGGATGACCAGCTTGACGCCGTTGGCGTATCGACAGGCGGCGCCGTCCTCGGTGGGCTCATACTCGACGGGGAAGGTCCTGTCGGCGCTGTTGGCCCACTGGCAGAGGTCCACGCAGTGGCTGCCCCATTCCTGGACCCCGCCGCCGACCATCCCGCCGCCCTTGTCGAAGTGCCCGGTGATGAAACGCTTGCTGTAGGGGCGCCAGGCAGCCGGGCCGAGGTACAGGTCCCAGGCGACCTCCTCGCGCGGGGGCTCGGTCTCGTTGCCCTCGCCGAACTCGCTCATCCCCGTGCGGTGCCCGCCGCCGTGGGCGTGCACGGTGACCAGCTTGCCCAGCTTGCCCCTCTGGGCCAGCTCGATGCAGTACTGGAAGTGAGGCAGGTTGCGACGCTGCATGCCGCCCTGGAAGACGCGCCCGGTCCGCTGGAAGGTCTTGGCCAACTCCAGGCTCTCGACGATGTTCCGCGTGCAGGGCTTCTCGCAGTACACGTCCTTGCCGGCCTTGGCCGCCAGGATCGACGCCAGCCCGTGCCAGTTGTTGCCCGTGGCGATCAGCACCGCGTCGATGTCCTTGCGGGCGAACATCTCGCGGAAGTCGATGTACGCGGTGCAGTTCTCGTTGCCGTTGCGCTGGTCGACCATCCGCTTGGCCCGCGCACGCCTGTCGCCGCGGACGTCGGCGACGGCGACCACCTGCACGTCCTCCTCGCGGAGGATGCACCCCAGGTCGTAGCTGCCTCGACCGCCGATCCCCATGGCGCCCAGGGTGATCTTCTCGCTGGGGGCTACCGCCCCGTCCTTGCCCATGACGGTGCTGGACAGCACGTACGGCCCCGCCAGGGCTGCGCCGGCTGCCGCGGCCGTCTTCAGAAACCCCCGCCGATTCACGTGAACGCTCTTCTTGGACATCTGGTTCTCCTGTCGCCGGAGCGACTGTTGTGGTCCCAGAGACGAAACAGGACCGCCATGGTCCTTGTTGGGCAGGCCGCTGTCAAGCGGTTCAGCCGAACGCGAAGACGCGATAATCTCCTGTAACAACTTCTCTCTCCCGCGCGTAGGAAGGGCGAAACCGGAATTCGCCCTCGGGGCGGAAGGAGCCATTCATGTTCAAGAAGGCATTGTTCGTGGCCGCGTGCCTCTCGACGGCGGTCCTGGCCGGCCCGCTCGACAAACGGCAGATCGCGGCCCGGGCCCAATGGTTGATCCACGGCGACGTGGAGGCGTTGATGGCCTCCAAACTGGGCCAGAGAATCCAGCAGGAGGCCCAGAAGCCCGGGCTCGCCCAGGTGGTGCAGGCCATCGAGACCACCTACGGCCTCAACCCCCTGACCGACGTCAAGTCGATCACCCTCTACGGCACGAAGGTCGGACAGGAAGAGGGCGTGGCGATCATTCAGGCGAAGTTCGACCGCCAGAAGCTGGTCAACCTGCTCAAGCTCAACCCGGACTACAAGGAGCACAAGTCCGGTCAACAGGTGATCCACGAGTGGGTGGACGCGCCCAAGGACGACAAACCCGCCCAGGTCCGTTTCGGGGCCTTCTGCGGATCGGACCTGGCCGTCATCGCCTCCAGCCGGGGGCTTCTCCAGCAGGCGCTGGCCGTGCTGGAGGGCAAGGCGGACAGTCTGGCCAAGGGCGAGTCGCCGGGCCTGGCGACCCCCCGCGCGGGGACGTTCCTGACCTTGTGCGTGGACAAGCTGCCCCAACCGCCCGCCGACAGGCCCGAGGCTGTCCTGCTGGCCAAGTTCGCCCGCGCCTGTGCCTGCCTGGGGGAGGCGGAGGGCAAGCTGTTCGCGGAAGTCGCCATCGAGGCGGCCTCGCAGGAAGCCGCCGACAACATCCGCAAGACGGTTGAGGGCGGCCTGGCCTTCCTGGGCCTGCTCATGCCCGCCCAGGGGCAGGCCCTGCCGGACATCCCGCCGCAGTTGCCGCCCCTGGTCCGCTCAGCCAAGGTGACCATGGAAGGCAAGACGGTGAAGCTGTCGGCCGGCATGGCCACAGAGGACGTCATCGCCATGCTGGAATGGGCCGAGAAGCACAAGAAGTAATTGCCCATTGACCATTGCCCCGTGACCATTGACTATTGAAGACAGGCGCGTCGCCGAAGACCACGGACCCGCCCCTGAGGGGGGCCTTACGTGGGCCGGCCGGCCGGCTTTGGCGGCGAGGAGTTCGGACGCGCCGATCGCGAGAAGCAGCGTGACGAGGGTCGCCACGGACAATCTGGGCGAGTTGTGCGAAGAGGAACTGGCCGGCCGGGCCCGCGCCGGCTGCGCCCAGTGCTTCGGCGTGCTGGCGGAGCGATACAGGCCCAGGCTGGTCCGCTGCCTGGCCGGGCGACTGGCCCGACCCGACGACGCCGAAGACATCGTCCAGGACGCGCTGGCCAAGGCCTACGCCCACCTGCACCAGTACGACCCCACCCGGCCCTTCGCCAACTGGCTGTTCACCGTGGCCATTCGCCTGGCCTGTTCGCACGGGCGGCGGCTGCGACACGAAGTAAGCCTGGACCAGGCCCAGGCGGTGGGGCGCCCGGGCGACGACCCGCACCGCCAGGTCGAGGCCGCCCAGCAGCGGGACAACCTCTGGACGACGGCCAGGCGGCTGCTCAAGCCCAATCAGCACCAGGCGCTGTGGCTGCGATACGGGCAGGACTTGAGCGTCAAGGCCGTCGCCCAGGCCATGAAGATCAGTTCCCTGCACGCTCGCGTGCTGCTGCACCGCGCGCGAAAGACGCTGCTGAAGTCAACGGCGTTTGAGAGGGCGGTGGGATGACAATCCGCAATCGACGAGGTGGAACATGATTTGCCGCTACTATCGCTGGAAGATCTCGCGGGCGTTGGACACGGACCGGCCGGACGTTCTTCCCCGCGCCCACATGGACCGCTGCCAGGCGTGCCGCGAGTTCCACCGCCGCAGCCTGCTGCTCGCCCAGACGCTTCGCGACGAAGCGGTCTTGCTCCAATATCGGCCCGAGACGCCGTCAGCCGACCGCTCGCGGCGACAGGTGATTGTCCTTCGCGTGATCCAAGCTGCCGCCGCCTGCCTGGCGCTGACAGCCCTGCTGATCGCCTTCCGTCCCGCCCAGGAGTCTCGCAAGGAGATCGTGATCGACCCGGCGCATCGCCCGGCTGCAGAAGCGGAAGGGTCGCGATTGGCTTCGCTGTTGACCGCCCGCCCGCTGGACTCGCTGGAGTCGCTGGCCGACGCCGCCCGCCGCCCGATCGTCAGGCAACTCGACAGCACCACTCGCGAAATCCGCTCCGCCGGGTTGGCCATGCTCGCCTGCCTGCCCTCCCTGGACGGCCCCGTCCGCCAAGCGCCCGCGCCGCCGCGCCGGACCAACTGACGCCGGTCCAAGGTGACCAAACCTCGCCTCGCCGTGGGCATCCTGTCCGCGATCCCGTTCGATACTGTCGCGAAGCAGCAGCCTCGCTCACCACACCCGCCACTTCTCGCGCACGGGGGGAGTGAGGAGCTTGGCGGCCTCGGCGTCGGAGACGATCTCTTCCTTCGCCGGGTCCCAGTGGATCTCCCGCCCCGTGCGGGCGGCCACGGTGGCGAGGTTGGGGATCGCGTCGCACCGGATGGCCATCTCCACCGGGCACATGGTCTCCTTGCGGGACTTGACGCAGTCGATGAAGTTCCGGTTGTGCTCCGGCGAGACGGGGAGTTGCTCGTCGCTGCTTGTGAACGGCGTCTTCCAGAGCTTCTGGTCGCTGGCGCAGAACCCGGACGCGTCGCTGATCCATCCCTTCGTGCCGTGGAAGATCGTCCCGTCCCCGTCATGCCACTTGGGCAGCTTGGGCCCGACCGCCTCGCGGGCGGTGCGATGATCCATCAATCGCAACGTCACGCCGTTGGCGTAGCGGCACATCACGTCCCAGCGGGCCAACGTGCGGAAGATGCCCTCCTTGGGCACCAGGCCGGTACCCTTGTAGCTCACGGGGCTGGTGTCGTCGCTCTTGTTGCCCCACTGCGCGATGCCCAGTTCGTGGATCGCGCAGCCGGCGATGAACCCCAGCGAGGTCTCGGGGCAATGGTATCCGCCCCAGCACGTGCAGCGGTCCACGGTGTAGGGCGCCATTTCGGACGGGCCCATCCACATGTCGAAGTCCAGGTCGGCCGGCACGGGCGCCTCGGCAGCCGAACCGTAGGGCTTGACGTGATACGCGTTGACGTTGAAGGAGACGTCGCGGCTCCACACGTCGATGTGCTTCAGGTTGCCGATGTACCCGTTGCGGACGAGCTGCACCATCAGCCGGTAGCGCCCCATCGAGCGGTACTGCGTTCCGAACTGGAAGACCCGCTTGTTCTCCGTGATCGCCTTGCGGAGCGGACCGACGAGGCCGTAGTTGATCGCCAGCGGCTTCTGACAGTACACGTCCTTGCCGGCCTTGGCGGCCGCGATCGAGATCGGGATGTGCCAGTGGTCGTGCGCGCCGACGATCACGGCGTCCACGTCCTTGCGGGCGAGGATCTCGCGGAAGTCCGCGTAGGCCTTGACCATGTCCTTTTCCTTGTAGTGGGCGTTCAGCCCGTTCGCCGCGGCGTCGCGGCGACTCTTGTAGGCGTCCGTGACGGCCACGATCCGCACGTCGGCCATCCGTTTCAGCGTCGGGATGTGGTAGTTCGAACCGATGTTCCCGCAACCGATCTGGCCGACGTTGACGCGGCTATTGGGAGCGGCGTCCCCACGAAGCGGAACGGTGATGATGCTGGGTGCGGCGATGGCGGCGGCCCCGGCGGCCGCCCGGGCGAAGAACTGACGACGAGTCTGCATGTTTGCACTCCTTCTCGCGTAGCAACGGGAGTTCCATGTTGACCGAGGCCCTCCCCTCGATACTGTTGGAAGTATAGGGTCCCCGGCGACGGGGTCAAGCGCCGGCTTAGCGTAGGCTTAGCGCAATGCGGCGGCTTGGCCCACGCCGGGAGGCAAATGGCTGCTGGGCGATGCTGCCCGCCGCCCCATCGTCAGGCGGATCGACAGCACCACCCGCGAAGTCCGTTCGGCCGGGCTGGCCATGCTCGCCTGCCTGCCTTCGTTGGAAGGACCGGAAGGACGAGCGAAAAGTCCCCCTTCGACGAGCCCAGCCAAGCGTTCGGGGCAGGCTGGGCGCATCGCGACACCGGCATCGACAAGCCAATGCTCGGATCCCTGTAGGTCGTCTTTCAGGCGTGAAGGCAACGAGAGTACACAGGCCCGCTTGGGCCGACTCCAGGCCGGTTGCTCCTTCAGGCGACCCTTCGTCGTCGTCGCAGGTACCCGCCCACGCCCACGACTGCCAGCCCGCACAGTGTCATCATGCATGGCTCGGGGACCGTGGGGTCCGGTTCCGGTTGAGTACCGCCGCCCTGGCTATCGGGCCGGAGAATGTGATAGAAGAAGTGGTTGTTCGAATTGCCGTCAACTGCCGGGTTGGCGGGGTCAGGATCGTCGATGATCGCGTTGTTGCTGTCGGGGTCCAGGAAACCCGTTTCAACGCTGTTGGTGAGGTTGTAGTTGTATGCGTGGTTGATTCCGCCCTGCTTCCCCCCGCACCTTCCGTAGAAGTCGCCCCAGACCGGCTGGCGGTTGGAGAAGAAAGACCACGTCCAGTCAAACAACCCGCCTTCCAGGGGATGGAATCGAATCCCGTACATGTCTTCGGGCATGTCAGGGTTCCCGCTGGCTACCGCCTGCGTCGTTACCGACACGTTCTGTGCATTCTCGATTCCGGTGATATCGGCAAGAGTCATGCCGGGAGAAGCTTCGATGATGGTGTGACTATACCCGGCCTGCGTGCCGTTATGCGAGAAACGGTACGTGTACTTCCATGGAAATCCCGGATAGGACGTATCCTGGTCGGTAACGACCCAGGAAATGGAGACTTGGTAGTTGATCCACTGGAGATTCGTTGGGCCAACAAACAGTTCGTCGGACGAATCCACCACCGCCGGATTGTACGTAAGACTGCCCGTATACGTCGCGCCGACTACCGGAACGCAAAGCGACACGAGCACAAAGATAGCGCAAGCCATAGTCCTCATTTTGGTCTCCTTTTGCAGCCTTTGAGCCGAATCCTACCGCGCCTCCTTCTTGTTGTCAAGCAAAGTCTCGGGGGTTGGCCCTGGGGGCGCCAATGGGGCATCGAATCCAGCACAGTTCCCGCGTGATGGTCCAGCCGGGACGCGTCCCCCGCCGTCGAAACAGCCCGGACAGGTCGGATCTGTCCCGCAAGTCTTTCCAGGATCAGGGGATGGGCGTGTCCCGTTTGATGATCATCTTGCCTTCCCACACCGCTTCGTCTTTGTCCTTGTCGTAGGTCAGCACGCGGTGGGCGCTGCCGGGCGCGGGGGGCACGTCCGGTTTGGGCAGCCACTTGCGGTGCTCGGCGATCAGCGAGGCCACCTCCGCCCGGCCCGCCAGGTTCGTCCACTCGTGGGGGTCCTTCTGGATGTCGTAGAACTCCTCCGACCCGTCGGCATAGTGGATGTAGCGATATCGCTCGCTGCGGATACCGTGGTTGCCTCGGTTGTGGGTCGTGATGGCCGGGCGCTCGCGGGGGGCGTTGGCGTCGACGAGTTGCGGGCGCAGGCTCAGGCCTTCCAGGTCCGTCCGCGGCGTCAGCCCGCACAGGTCCACCAGCGTGGGGTACATGTCCATCAGCTCAGCCGGGCGGCGGCACTTGGCGCCTTTGGCTACCCCGGGCCCGGCGAAGATCAGAGGCACGCGCGTCGAGCGCTCCCACAGCGTGTTCTTGCCGGTGATCTCCTTCTCGCCCAGGTGATAGCCGTGATCGCCCCACAAGACGACGATCGTGTTGTCGGCCAGCTTCGTTTCCTCCAGCGCGTCCAGCAACCGCCCGATCTGCGAATCGATGAAGCTGGTGCAGGCCAGGTACGAGCGGACGAGGTTGCGGACCTGGTTGTTCTCGCGCATCCATTTCAGGCGAGGTTCGGGCAGGTACCAGTGGAGGTACCACGAGAACCGCGGGGTGGCGGCCCGCTCGTTGGGCGGCATGGGCGGCAGGACGGAATCGTCGTCGGGGTAGAGGTCGAACCACTTCTGGGTGGCGTAGCAGGGCACGTGGGGCAGGACGTAGCCGACGGCCAGGAAGAAGGGCTCGTCCTTGGGCATTTCCTTGAGCCGCTCGATGGCCCAGGTGGTGATCTGGTAGTCGCCCTTGTCCTCGTCGCGGTGAGGGAAGCAGCCCCAGTCCATCAGCGGATGGTTGCCCATGGGGGTGGGGGGGATGAGTTTCTTGGGCGGCCTGGCGCCGAAGCCGGGCATGGGCCCCCAGACGTCGAACTCGAGCTTTCGCTTGGCCGGGCCGCCGGCCCCGCCGTGATACACCTTGCCCGTGGTGTAGGTCTTGTAGCCGTGCGTCTTGAAGTGCTGCGGCAGGGCGACGCGATCCTTGAGGACCTCGACGTTGCGGAACCACGGCGCCAGACCGTAAACGCCGGTTGTGGCGGACCGCAGGCTGAGCATGAGGCTGGTCCGCGAGGGGTTGCACAGCGGGGCCTGCACGTGGGCGTTCAGGAAGGTCGTGCCCCGCTCGGCCAGGCGGTCCATGTGCGGCGTCTTGACCATCGGATGCCCGCCCAGGGGGCCGACCCAGTCGTTCTGGTCGTCCATGGCGATGAACAGCACGTTGGGCTTGCTCGCCTTCGCGGCGGCGACGGTCCGGACGTCGGTCAGGAACGTGGCGCAGGCAACCAGCAGCACGGTCGGAACGATCAATCTCATGGGCCACCTCGTGTCGAGAAACGCCTTGTGCGATGAGAATAGACTATAGAACTTGTGCGCAGCAGGGTCAACGGAAAGAGAGCAAGAGGATCAAACTGTGCCTGGTCGGTTCCGCGAAGCCGCGAACGACAACCCGCCGCGTGCCCTGGAGGCGAGGTTGTGGCGTTCGCGTCCCTCTTCAATGGTCAATTGACAATAATCAACTGACCATTCTCACGCGGTGGCGTGGTGGAGTTTCCAGAGGCTTCGCCAGGTGGCGGCGGCGCGGTCCATCAAGCCCATGTTCTGCAGCGACAGGGCGAGCATGGCTCGGATCTGCTCGTTGTCCGGGGCGTCGCGGCAGGCCTGTTCGAGGTGCTGGACGGCCTGTTCGAACTGCTGGCGGTCGGTATAGAGCAGGCCCAGGCGGTAGTGGAGGTCGACGTACTGGGGCTTGACGTCCAGGGCTTGCTTGAACGTCTCGACGGCCTGCTCGACCTGCCCCAGTTCCTGCTGGGTGATGCCCAGCTTGACGATGGCCTTGACGTAGGCGGGATTGATGCGGACGGCCGCCTCGAACTGTTCGAGGGCCTCGCCCAGCCGCCCCTCGCTGCGAAGGAGCACGCCGTATCGGTAGCGGATGTCGGCGTGGTTGGGGTGGCGGCGGACTTCTTCGTCGTGGCGCTCGATCTGTCGTTGCATGAGGTCGTCATTGTCCAGGGCCAGGTCCGGCTGGCCCTCGCCCTTGACCTCGAAGCTCCGCTGGAACTCCTCGGCCACGGCGGCCTTGAGCTGCAAGCGGGCCATCTCGGCCAGCAGCAGCGTGCTGTTGGGCTCGACGGCGGTCGCCAGGTCGAAGCTGTTCATCGCGTCGGCCCGGCGTCCGGCCGCCTCCTGGGCCACGCCCATGCCGACGTAGTTCAGCAGGGCCTGGTCGTTGAGTTCGCTGGCCTGGAAGAAGGCGTCGGCGGCTTCTTCCCACCGTCCGTTGGCCAGGTGGTGCGTGCCGAGCTTGACCATCGCCTCCAGGTAGTCGCTCTGGATGTCCAGGGCCTTGCGGTAGTTCTGCGTGGCGGCTGCGTCGTCGCCGGTCTTGCTGTAGAGGTCGCCCAGGCGCACGTGGAGGTCGGCGAACGGCTCGCCGCCGCGCTGCTCGATCAACTGGTGCAGCCGCTCGATCGCCTCGCGGATCTGCCCGCCGGCGATAAGGGCCTCGACCTCGTCGTCGACCAGGGCCCAGTTGTCGGGCTCCATGGCGATGGCGGTCTCGAAGTTCTGGACGGCCTGGTCATGCTCGCCCTTGCGAAAGTACAGGTGGGCCAGGGCGGTCCGCGAGCGGGGCGTGTCGTCGAGTTGGACCAGGCAGCGATACTGCTCGATGGCCTCTTCGAGGCGGTCGAGCACGACGGCGACGGCGGCCAGTCGTTCGCGGGCCGGGCGGAAGGCCGGCTCGCGCTGGAGCACGTCGCGGTAGTACTCCGCCGCCTGCTGGGGAAGCTGGAGCTTCTCCAGGCACAGGGCGATGGCGAAGAGGATGGGTGTTTCGCCTGGACGGTTCTGGTTGGCGATCTGGAGGTGTTCGAGGGCCTGCTCGACCTGGTTGTGCTCGGCCAGGGCGGCCGCCAGGGCCAGGCGGGCGGGCAGGAAGTCGGGCTTGCAGCGGCAGACCTGCTGGAGGCTATCGACGGCCTGGTCGATCTGCATGCCGCGCAGGTGGACCAGGGCGAGTTGGAACTGAATCTCGACGCGTTGGGGGTGTTGGCGGGCGGCGGCCTGGAGTTGGTCGATGCTCAATCGCGGGGGCGACCAGAAATAGCGATCCAGCAGGTCGCCCAGTTCGTGTTGCAGCCCTTGTCCGAGCAGTTCCAACAGGTAGCTCACGCAGATGCCTCCGAATCAGGCCGCCAGTCGCGACAAGGCGCGTGCGGCCTGCGTGTAGTTGTGGTTGATCTCCAGGGCCCGTTCCAGGTGTCGCCGGGCCTGGGCGGGGTCTCGCGGGGCGAGCATCTCGCCGGCGAGGCAGTGAACGTCGGCCCAGTCGCCGCCGCAGGCGATGGCGCGGCGGGCGTGCTCAACGGCCCGTTCGGGGTCTCCCGCGTCGGCCTCCATGCGGGCCAGGTGCACCAGGACCTGCACGTAACGCGGGTTGAAGTTGAGCGCAGCCTGGGCGGCGTAGCGGGCGTCGTCGAGTCGCCCCAGGCGCGCGTAGACCTGGCTGAGGCGGCCATGAAGGTCGGCATAGGTGGGGTGCTCCTGGAGGGCCATCTCCAGCAGCCCGGCCAGCAGGCCGAACAGGTCGGCGTCGGCGTCGCTGGGAGGCAGGGCCAGGAACGCCTCGACAAAGTCGCTCTCGCCGGCGATGTAGCGAGCAAGCTGGCGGACGTGCGAGGTCGCCGGGGGCTGGGGGGTCTCGCGAAGCTGCAGACGGACGCTGTGGCCCGACTGCTGTGCGGCTCGGGCGGCCAGCGACAGGTGCAGGGCCAGGTGCGTGTCGTGTCCGCGGAGGTCGAAGGCCCGCTGGAACGCCCGCACCGCGTCGAGAGGCTCGTGCAGGGCCGAGCAGCACAGGCCCAGGTAGAAGTGGGCCCGTGCGCTGGTGCAGTCGCGATGGGCAGCCTGCTGGAAGTGACCTCGGGCCTCGGCGAAACGTTCCTCCGCCGACAGGAACAGTCCCATCTGCATGTGCAGGGCGACGCTGTGAGCGTGCTTCCGCAGGGCGGCCAACAGGGTCAGGTAGGCCTGCTCGCGCCGCCCGGATCGCCACTGGGCCTGGGCCAGGCGGCTGGTGGCCGCCCCGTCATCGTCGCAGTCGCAGGCCCGCTCGAGTTCGCAGGCGCAGTCGTCGTACTTGCCCGCCCCGGCGTAGGCCGCGGCCAGGTAGCTGGACAGGTTCGCGTGCCGGCCCCCCTTGGCGGCAGCCAGGCGCAGGTGGGTGGCTGCCTGCTCGAACCGGCCCTGTCTCATGCAGGACAGGCCCAACTCGCGGTGCGAGAGGGCCTCGTAAAAGCGGGCCAGCCTGCCGATCAGATTGTCCTGTCCGCGGACCTTCGTCAGCTCGTCCAGGGCCTGTTCGTAACGGCCCTGGCGATATAGATTCATGCCCCGGCCGTAGTGGTCTGCTCGCGGAGTCTGCTCTTGGCTGCTCATGTGTCGGCGAATGCCTCCAGCGATGTTATCGGCAGAGCGGGGGGGCGGGTACAGCAAGCGGGGAGGGTTGTTTGTTGTTCGCGCTTTGTTGGTGGTCGGAGACGCCCGGCTGACTCGAGACACTGAGCCGCCAACCGCCAACCAACAACCAACAATCAGTCCTTCGGCTCTTCCGCCGCTTCGAGGCGCTTTCGCTTCCGCTCGGACAGGTACACCAGAAGCATGCCCAGCTCGTAGAGCAGGTACATGGGGACGGCCAGCAGGAGCTGGGCGGTCGGGTCGGGCGGGGTGAGGATCGCGCAGACGATCAGGATGATAACGATCACGTGGCGGCGGTAGTACTTGAGCGTCTCGGGCGAGAGGATGCCGACCTTGTAGAGGATCAGCACCACCAGCGGCATCTGGAAGGCCAGCCCGAACACCAGCATCATCGTCGACATCAGGGTGATGTGCGAGTCCAGCGTGAGGTTGGTCTCGATCCCCATCCAGTCGTTGAACGAAAACAGGAAGTACAGCATGGGCCGGGCGGCCACGAACAGGTAGAACATGGCGCCCGCGATGAACAGGGCCGCCGAGAACGGCACGGTCGCCTTGACGTAACGGCGCTCGTTCTTGTAGAGCCCGGCGGCCACGAACATCCAGAGCTGATAGAAGATCCACGGGGCGGCCAGGACGATCCCCGCGATCAGGGCCACCTTGAAGAAGATGGTGAACCCGGTGGTCGCCCCGATGACCATGAGCTTCTGTTCCGGATGCCCCCGGGCGATCTGCACCTGGTTGTAGGGCCAGGCCAGCAGGCTGGTGATCATGACCTTGGCGGTGGCGATGGTGACGACCATGGCGATGGCCAGCCCGGCCAGGGCCTTGATGAGCCGCTGGCGAAGCTCTTCGAGGTGTTCGCCCAGGGTCATCTTGGGCCCGCCCTCCTCGTCGTCGTCCTCGTCTTCGTCGCCGGTCGTCACGTCCGAGGGCGGCTTGGCGGCCAGGGCGGAGGACTCCTGCTCGCCGGCGTTTTCCGCGGCGGACTCGTCCTGGCTGCCCTCGCCCGTGTAGCCGGACTCGCCCGTGTAGTCGTACTGCTGGTCGGTGCCCTCGCCGGTTCCGTACCCGCCCTCGCCGTAGGCGTAGCTCTCGTCGGTGTACTCGCCTTCGCGGTAGCCTTCCTCGTAGGAGTATTCCGCGTCCTGGCCCTCGGTGGTCTCCTCGACCTGCCCCGCCTGGTCCGGCGGGAGATCGTCGCCGGCTTCGACGCCGTCCATTGCCTCGCCCGCCGGGGCGGCGGTCCGGTCGTCGTCGGCCTCCGCCTGTTCCTGCGGCTGGTCCTCCGACTGTTCCTGCGGTTGCACGTCGGCGGGCTGCTCTTCGTTCGGTGGGGCGGGCTCGGCCTGGTCCTGCTGGGCCCACGCCGAGTAATCGCCCTCGCGCTCGCCGATGGCCATCCGGTCGTTCCGGCGAATCCACTCGTCGTATTCGCCCGGTTCGTGGCCGGGAGGCACGTGCTCGTCGGCCGCCTGGTCCGGCCCGGTCGATGGAGTCGTCGGTTCCTGCGGGGCCTGCTCGTCATCCGGGCCCTGCCCGGGCGCGTCCGCCTGGTCGCCCTGGGGTTGGATCACTCGCCCCTCGACGTCCATCTGCGGCTCGTCGCCGGCAGGGGACGGACCGGTCGGCTGGGCCTGGTCGTCGGCGCCCTCTTGCCCGTGCGGGTTGTCGTCTTGTGGTCTGGTCATGTCGCTGTTCAAAATCCGAGAACACGGCAGTATATCGCGAGGCGGCGGGAAATGTCTATGGCGCCGTTTGTGATCGCGTTTGTAGTGGCGCCGTAAGGCGTTCGAGTTCGGGGCTGGCCATTGCTTCAAACGCCCTCACGGGCGCACTGCGAACGGGGTCCGGGCTCGCCACGTACGATTCGCTATAGCTCTGCGCGCCGTTGGCCGATAACAACGCAGGACCGCCGCGCACGGGCGGCGACGCGGGCCCCGAGAGTGTGACGGCCAGGCGGCGCCGGACGGATACGTGCGGCGGAAGGATTTTCCGGATGAACACCAAAACGCTGAGCTTGGTCAAGGACGAGCACAAGTACCTCTTCCGGTATGCCCCGGGCAGCGAGAACGACCTGGTCGAAGAGATCATTCGCATGGCCGAGGACGACCAGTGCAACCTTGACTGGCTGGACGCGGCTACGCTGAGTTTCCAGGTCGCCCGCAACGCGGCCGCGGCGTGCACCCGGACGGTCAAAGCGCCGCAGAAGCATCATCGATGAACCCGTCACCGGAGGCGAACGTTCCGGAGTTCGCCTTCATCCTGCGATTCCTGGACTACCTGGACCACGAGCGGAACTTCTCCGCCCATACCCTGCGCGGGTACCAGGCGGACCTGCGCCAGTTCTGCCAGTTCCTTCTGGCGCAGAAGGCGGCTCCGCCGGGGGCCGCCCTGTCCGCCGACGACCTGCCCCCGCTGGACGGCTGCGACGAGCAGGGACTGTACTCCCTGGTCGTCTCGGCGGGCCCGGTGGACCTGCGAGCGTACCTGGCCGTGCTGCGCAACAGCGACTACACCAAGACCACGATTGCCCGCAAGCTGGCGTCGCTGCGGAGCTTCTACCGGTTCCTGATGCGGACGCGCCAGATCGAGGACTCTCCCGCCGCCGTCATCCGCACGCCGCGCCAGGACAAGCGCCTGCCCAAGTGTCTGGACGTGGAGCAGGTGACGGCGCTGCTGGAGGCCCCGCAGGCGGGCACGTTCCTGGGCGCCCGCGACAGGGCGATCCTGGAGACGATCTACTCCGGCGGGCTGCGAATCAGCGAACTGGTGGGCCTGGATGCGGAAGACCTGGACGAGTTCAGCGAGGCCCTCCGCGTGCGGGGCAAGGGCAAGAAGGAACGCCTGGTGCCCCTGGGGGGGCCGGCGCTGGCGGCGATCGCGGCGTACCTGCCTTTACGCCGACAGACGGGCGTGGGCGAGGGCGGCGCGCTGTTCGTCAACGACGATGGCGGGCGACTGACCGACCGGTCCATCCGCCGCCGCCTCGACTACTACCTCCAGGCCTGCGGCATCGACATCCACGTCAGCCCCCACACGCTGAGGCACAGCTTCGCCACGCACATGCTCAACGCCGGGGCCGACCTCCGCAGCGTGCAGGAACTGCTCGGGCACGCCAGCCTCTCCACCACGCAGATCTACACCCATCTCACCACGCGCCGACTGAAAGAGGTCTACAACCGGACGCACCCGATGGCGCGGGGCCAGAAACAGAGCCAGCAGCCCAAAGGATAGACGGGGGAAGTCGCGTAATTCGGGAGACGTGGTCCTTCGGCGCCGCGCGGCCCGCCGCTTACCAGGCCAGGTCCTTCTCGCGCCTGGCGTGACTGTAGCTGATCAGCCCCTCGGTCACCTGACGCTGGGCCAGGTCCTCGGCCCGGTCCTGGGCGTCGCCGACCGCCTGCTGCACTTCCAGACGATAGTGCTCCATCTGCTCGCGGCTCAACCGCCTGGGAATCTCGTTGGGCGTGAGGTACACGCAGCGGCAGGCGCTGAATGGCCGGGGCAGGATGGTCCGGTCCCAGTTGCGGATGCGCTTGGGGCGACAGGCGGCGAACGCGCAGGGGACGATCGGGATGCCCATTCGGCTGGCCAGGAAGATCGCGCCCATCTGCACCTCGTGACGCGGGCCCTTCGGGCCGTCGGGCGTTATGGCCAGGTGCAGACCCGGGTGGGCCGTCATCATGTCGCGAACGGCCCGCGCTCCGTTGCGAGTGGACGAGCCGCGGAAGGTCGTCCCGCCCATGAACTCCATGATCTGGGCGATAATGTCCCCGTCGCGATGCGTGCTGATGAGCATGCCGAAGCCCTGGTTTGCGTAGGTCTGAGCGGACAGCAGCAGGCACTCGTGCCAGAGGAGGTACAGGCCCCGACTCTTGCGGCGAGAGGGCAGGGCATCGTCGCCCTCGAAGTACACCCACACGTCCAGCGTGCCCAGCCACAGCCGCAGGAACCACGTGCCCAGCAGGCTGATCAGGCGAATGACCACGGGATGGTAGATATTCAGTCTCATGGAAGCCGGGTGGCATTCTACTTCGGCCGCGCGAGAACTTGAAGCGCCCAGCCGGCCGAGAAAGACGTCCTCACGCTCGCCGGACCCCGGAGAGCCCCGTCAGCTTCCGGTCTCCCCGCTCTGTCGCCGCCAGCCTTTCGGCCTGCCGCTGCACGGCCTCCATGGCCGCCTGCACCGTCTGGCGCCAGGTCTCGATCCCCTCGCGGTCCAGGCCGTCGGGCACGCGAATCGCCGGACCCAGCACGCCGCGCCCGACGGAGAACGGGCGAGGGACGGCTGTGCGGTCCCAACTGTGCGCCCGCCACGGGCGGTCGAACGCGAACCCGACCGGGAAGATCGACATGCCGCTGCGGCTGGCCAGGTACACCGCGCCCGCCTGTACGACCCGCCGCGGCCCGCGGGGGCCGTCGGGCGTGATCGCCAAATGCGTGTCGCGCGACGCCAGCAGCATCCGGCGCAGGGCGGCGGCGCCCCCGCGAGTGGTCGAGCCGCGAATCGCCCTGCCGCCCAGACATGCCAGCGTCTGGGCGATCAACTCCCCGTCGCGATGCGTGCTGATCAGCATGGCCAGCCGCTCCCGGGCGTGCGTGTAAGCCGGCAGCAGCAGGTGCTCGTGCCAGAAGAGATAGATGCCGGGACGCCGCCGGTTGCACGGCAGGTCCTCCGGGCGGGGCACGTCGAAGCCAAGCCGCAGCGTCCGCATCCACAGGCGGATCAGAAACGAGCCGATCAGCGCCGCGGCGCGGACGGCGACAGGATGTGTCAGGCGAATCCTCATCGGCGGGTCGAGATTGTAGCCCCTCGACGCGAGACCGCCAAATAAAAGCGAAGCGATCCGGGCCTTGCTTTCGCGCGACCGTCATACCATAATGGTTAGAAATCTTGACTTGACAATAGCCTATGGAAGGAGTCCGGCAATGACGCGCACAGGGTTCTGGACTGGGATGCTCTGCGTAACAGCAGGATGGGTGCTCGCCGGTTGCGATCAACCTCCCGCTCCCCCGCGAACGGCCGACGGCCGCAGCGTCAAGAGCGTACAGGTCGCCGACGCCACCTCGCCCGAAGGCCAGGCCGTCACCACCCTGGAGACCGCCAGGGTGAACTACAAGTACCGCCTGACGGTGCTGGGCGGTTACTACAACCGCATCGGAAACGCCAACAAGCTCGTCTGGACCCAGAACGAGTTGAAGAACCTCGATACCGCCCACACGTTCTCCTGGGCGGGCATCGGCGAGGTGATTCCGCCCGAGGGCGAGTCGGTCGAGAACGCCGACGAGCGAATCCTCGCCGAGTTCGCCGTCGGCGCCCGAAAGCAGTACCTCAAGGCCCTGGACACCCTGATCGACTTCTACGAGCGGACCGACAACACCTTCCGCCAACGCCTGGCCGTGAACATCAAGAAGCGATTCGACCCGGTCCACACCTATATGTACTATATGGAGGCCGAGGTCCCGCCGGCCGACCTCAAGCCCATTGAGGTCATCCCGGAGGCCAACGCGATGTACGACAAGGCCTACGATCTCTACCGCTCGGGGAAGATCCTTCCGGCCGTCACCGACTACAAGAAGGAGCGCCAGGCCCTGCTGCTGTTCAAGGAACTGGTCCGCACGTATCCCCAGAGCGACAAGATCGCCCTGTCGGCCTACCACATCGGCGAGATCCTCAAGGAGTACTTCGACGAGGACCTGCGGGCCGTCCAGTGGTACGAGCGGGCCTGGCAGTGGGATCCCAACATCACCAAGCCCGCGCGTTTCCAGGCGGCGACCGTCTACGACTATCGCCTGCAGGACAAGGCCAAGGCCGTCGAACTGTATCGTGCCGCCATCCAGCACGAGCAGTTCAACCAGAGCAACGTCGGCTTCGCCCACCAGCGGATCCGGGCCCTGACACAGTAGAATCGCCTGTTTTTTTCTATTGCATCGAGCGAGGTCGAGTACAATATAAACGGCCGCGCAGGGGGTCTGTCCAGGCCCCGCAATGGCGGCTTCGGCGATGCGTTTCGCCTGATGAAAGGACGAATGTCCGCAAAGCGCCGGGCGGGATGTGGTCGATAACATCACAAGGCGCCCGCCGGGCGTGAGATGGCCTTGGGCCAGAGGAGCGCAATATGTCCACCGCGACGCGAACCCTTTTGTGCACGTTGCTTGCCTGCTTCCTGCTGTTGTGCTTCACCCTGCCGGCGGTTGCGGAATGGGAGAACCCCAAGGCGAAGATCCCGCCCCAGGCCAAGCCCCAGCGCCGCGGCGCAGGCGAGGGCATCCCGCCGTTGCCCCTGCCGGCTACTCCCATCCGCCGCAGCGAGAAGAAGCGCCAGCCGGCCCCGCCGGCCCTGGTCGGGATGATCAACTTCTCCGACCCCACCGCCAAGTTCCCCACCACGCAGATCGACGTCGAGCGGCTGATGAGCTACGCCAATCACCGCCTCAAGATCCACTATCGCTTCCAGCAGATGTCGTTGGAGAAGTTCTCGTTCAACCCGCGAGAGATTCCCCTGCTCTACATCACCGGCTGGACGCCGCTGCCCAAGCTGTCGGACACGATGATCGAGCAGCTGCGGCGCTATCTCTATGACGGCGGGACCCTGGTCTTCCACGCTCAGTGCGGGCGACAGGAATTCCGAGACACCGCCCGGCGCGAGATCGCCCGCATCTTCCCCGACCGCCAACTCGCCCCGATCGACACCGACAGCCCCCTCTATCACGCCTACTTCAACGTCGAGCAGATGCGGGTCCGCGAGGACGACAAGCCCTTCAAGACCATGCCCCCGTATCTCGAGTGCGTCTACCTGGGCTGCCGTCCGGCGATCGTCTACTCGCCCATCGACCTCAACTGCGGCTGGGACGTCGTCAACAACCCCATCCAGGGCGGCATCCTCTATCACCAGGACGACGCGCTGGCCCTGGGCGTGAACATCATCACCACCACGCTGGCCAACTTCCAGTACGCCCACGCCTTCGGCACGGAGAAGATCTACCACCAGCAGGGCCAGAAGACCCGTGACCAGCTCGTGATCGCCCAGGTGCAGCACAGCGGCGACTGGGACCCCACGCCCCACGCCCTGCCCAACCTGATGAAGTACATCCAGAAGAACACCACCCTCAGCGTCCAGTTCAAGCGAGAGACCGTCTCGCTGGCCCAGGTGGACATCTTCAAGCACCCGGTGCTGTACATGACCGGCCTGCGGGATTTCGCCCTCAAACCCGACGAGGTCAAGCAGCTCCGGACGTACCTCTCCAGCGGCGGCGTCCTCATCGCGGACGCCGCGGCCGGGCACGCCGCCTTCGACGTGGCCTTCAAGCGCGAGATCAAGAAGGTCCTGCCCAACTCCGAGTTGGAGACCCTGCCCCTGGACAACCCGGTCTACCAGATGCCCTATGGCATCAAGGCCGTGGACTACACCGAGATCGTCAAGGCCCAGGACCCCACCCTCAACGCCCCGGTGCTCATGGGCATCAAGATCGACGGGCAGCTTGCCGTCGTCTACTCGCCCTTCAGCCTCTCCAACGGCTGGGAGCAGTTGGGCTTCGCCTACAACCGTGGCTACAGCAACGAGGACGCCCTCCGTCTGGGCGTCAACGTGCTCTCCTTCGCTCTGACACACTAATCGGCGCTGCCGCCCAAGACGAGCGAACCCCGCCTCCGGGCGGGGTTCTTTTTTGACCGCGGCGAGTCCGGCAGGCCGCTTCGGCCAGCAAAAAAAACGGCCGGTGAGGGAAAGGAGGACAACCTCACCGGCCGGAGGGGCTTCGGGATGGCCCCTCGCGCTCGCTCTACATGCAATATAGGCCGCAAGAATGGGCGGGATCAATCAGGTGTTTCCCTGAGGTGCTTTCCGCCCAATCCGCCCCAATCGTGACGAACCGTCAAGCCCCCCGGCAGGTCTTCCTTGTATTTCGCCCCTGTCGCGCGAAGAATGGGGTGTCTGCAAGGAGAAGGCGATGAAGGCAGCCAGGATACACCGGCACGGCGACGTGGACGTGATCCACGTGGACGAAGTGGCTCCGCCGCCCTGCGCCCCCGACGAAGTCGTCGTGGGCGTACGTGCGGCCGCCCTCAACCACCTGGACATCTGGGTGCGGACCAGCGAGCGTTTCGCCCTGACCATGCCCCACACCATCGGCTCGGACGCCGCCGGCGTCGTCGAGCGGGTCGGCGAGCGGGTATCCACCGTCGAGGTCGGCCAGGCCGTTATCATCAACCCCTCGCTCAGTTGCGGCCGGTGCGAGTTCTGCCGTCGCGGCGAGCAGAGCCTCTGCTCGACATTCGCCATCGTCGGGACCGGGCGCAGCGGCACGTTCGCCCAGCAGGTGGCCGTTCCCGCCCGGAACGTGCTGCCCAAACCCGACTGCCTGAGTTTCGAGCAGGCCGCTGCCCTGCCGATCGCCTATGTCACTGCCTGGCGGATGCTTATGAGCCGCGCCCGCCTGCTGCCCGGTGAGTGGGTGCTCATCCACGGCATCGGCGGGGGGGTGGCCTTGGCCGGCCTGCAACTGGCCAAGCTCGCCGGCGCCACCGTCATCGTCACCAGCGGTGACAACGACAAGCTCGCTCGCGCCGCCGAACTCGGCGCCGATCATGCCTTGAACTACCGCACCGTCGGCGATCTCGCCGCCGCTATCGGCGAGCGTACCGGCGGGCGCGGCGTGGACGTAGCCTTCGATACCGTCGGCGCCGCCACCTGGGCGCTGGACTTCGCCGTCGTCCGCCGCGGCGGACGGATCGTCCTTTGCGGCGTCACCACCGGCGCCGCAGCGCCCACCGACCTCCGCGCTCTCTACTGGAACCAGCTCACCGTCCTCGGCTCCACCAGCGGCAGCCACGAGGACTTCCGCCAGTTGCTCGCCGCCATGACCGCCGGGCGGATCCAGCCCGTCATCGACTCCGTGCACCCTCTCGCCGACGTCCGCCAGGCCTGCCGGCGAATGGAAAAGGGCCAGCAGTTCGGCAAGATCATCCTCACGATGCCCCGGGACTGACACTGCCCCGGCCAATCGAGTTCCCAACCGCTCAGGCGACCCGGCCCGACCCCTTTTGGGGTTGGGCAACATGAGCAGGTCCAACGGAAGCACGTGGAAACCCCTAGGCTCCTCGCCTATGCAGAATTAGGCGCATTCCCCGTCTGGCCGATCCGGTGGGCCTCGGATTCCAGGTCCCGCAGTGGGCGTGTGCCGCGTACAATGCTTGCGGCAGGGCCCGTCCAGACGGAGGCCTTCCCGCTGCCGGGCCCTTCGAGGTCAGGCTATGCCGCTGCTGCCGCGAACATGTCCCCCGCGCGGATGCAAGGCGTTGTTCGTCTACAGCCCCGGCAACATTCTGCGCCTCCTGGTCGACGCGGTGCTGGTCGTGTTCACGCCGTTCCATCTGGTCCTGCGCTTCCGCTGCCGCACGTGCGGGCACGCCTTTCGCAGCCTGTAGCCAAATGCGCTTGTGAACTGAATATCCCGCGGTAGAATCGTGCGCGTCGCCGGCACACGCTCAAGGCCCGGTCATACAGAGAAGGGACACGCATGATCTCTCGCGAACGGTTGCAGACGGCCCTGGCACACCGCCAAGTGGACCGCCCGCCCATGGACTTCGGCGCCACCCACGTGACGGGCATCAACGTGACCACCGTGCACCACCTCCGCCAGGCGCTGCTGGGCGAGAAGGACTATCGCGTCAAGGTGACCGAGCCCTACCAGATGCTGGGCGAGATCGACCCCGCTCTGGCCGAGGCCCTGGGCGTGGACGTCGTCGGCGTGATGGGCCCGCGGACGATGTTCGGCTTCGAGAACCGTGACTGGAAGGAGCTGCGGCTGTTCGACGGCACGGACGTGCTCGTGCCCGGACAGTTCAACATCACCACCGACGACAAGGGCGACTGGTACATCCATCCCGAGGGCGACACGTCCGTGCCCCCCAGCGGGCACATGCCCAAGGACGGCTTCTACTTCGACGCCATCTGCCGCCAGGAACCCATCGACGAGGACCACCTCGACGTCCGCGACAACACCGAGGAGTTCGGCCCGCTGACGCCGGAGACGCTGGACTTCATGGCCGCGTCCGCCCGCTCCGCCGCCGACGCCGGCAAGGGCGCCATCCTCAGCGTGCCGGGCACCGCATTCGGCGACATCGCCCTCGTGCCCGCCATGTGGATGAAACGCACCAAGGGCATCCGCGAGGTGGCCGAGTGGTACATGGCCACCGTCGCCCAGCGCGACTATGTCTGGGCCATCTTCGAGAAGCAATGCGAGATCGCCCTGGCCAACCTCGCCCGCCTGGCCGACGCCCTCGGCGACAACGTGCAGGCGGCCTTCACCACCGGAACCGACTTCGGCACCCAGAACGGACTGTTCATCTCGCCCAACGCCTACCGTGACCTGTACCAGCCCTTCCACAAGCAGATCAACGCCTTCATCCACGAGCGGACGAACTGGAAGGTGTTCATCCACAGTTGCGGGGCGGTGGCCGAGCTGATCCCGGACCTGATCGAGTCGGGCTTCGACATCCTGAACCCGGTCCAGTGCTCGGCCCGCGGGATGGACCCCCAGTTGCTCAAGGACCGTTTCGGCGATCGCCTGACCTTCTGGGGCGGAGCGGTGGACACACAGAAGACCCTTCCGTTCGGCACGCCCCGGGAAGTCTACGACGAAGTCCGCCAACGCATCGACATCCTGGGCAAGGACGGCGGGTTCGTCTTCAACACCATCCACAACATTCAGGCCCGCATCCCGATCGACAACGTGCTGGCCCTGTTCAAGGCCTACCGCGACAGCTCCACCTGACACGAGGAACGTTCATGAGCGCAATCCCTGGCGACCTGTCCTCGCCCCAAAGGGGCAGTATGCTTTTCACGGTGCTGGTGTGCCTGGTGGCCGCCCTGGGCGGACTGCTGTTCGGCTACGACACCGCCGTCATCAGCGGCGCCATCGGGCCGATGGAGACCTACTTCGGCTTCTCGCCCGCCCAGACCGGCTGGGCCGCCAGCAGCGCCTTGGTCGGCTGCGTCCTGGGCGCCCTGCTCGCCGGGACCATCAGCGACCATCTCGGGCGCAAGAGGGTCCTCATCATCTCGGCGGTGCTGTTCCTGATCTCCGCGATCGGCTCGGCCATTCCCCTTGAACTCACCGAGTTCCTCACCACGGGCTACCCGCTCTTCGGCGAGCACTACCGCCTGGGCCTGTCCCAGGCGGCGGCCTACCCGCTGCTGGTCGACTACCGCATCCTGGGCGGGCTGGCCGTCGGGGCGGCGTCCATGACCAGCCCCATGTACATCGCCGAAATCAGCCCCGCCCGCATTCGCGGGCGCCTGGTCTCGGTCAACCAGTTCGCCATCGTCTCCGGCATGCTTGTCGTCTACTTCGTCAACTACTTCATCGCCCGCTCGGGCGACGACCTCTGGATGCGAACCGAGGGCTGGCGATGGATGTTCGCCTCCGAGGCCATCCCCGCGGCCCTGCTGTTGGTGTTCATGTTCCTGGTTCCCGAGACGCCCCGGTTCCTGGCGGCACGCGGCAACCGCGATAAGGCCCTGTCCGTCCTGACGCGGGTGAACGGGCGAGCAGAGGCTGAGCAGGAACTCGGCGAGATCGAGACGGTGATCGCCCAGGAGACCGGCAGCATCCGCATGCTCTTCCAGCCGGGGCTCAAGAAGGTGCTGGTTATCGGCGTGGCGTTGGCGGTCCTCCAGCAGGTGACCGGCATCAACGTCTTTCTGTACTACGCGCCGGAGATCTTCAAGAAGCTGGGCACGGGCACCGACGCCGCCATGCTCCAGACGGTCGTGGTCGGGGCGGTCAACCTGCTGTTCACCATCGTGGCCATCTGGACCGTCGACCGCCTCGGCCGCAAGCCGCTTATGATCGTCGGCGCGGCCGGGATGTGCGTCTGCCTGTCGGCGATGGGCACCGCAGCCGTCCTCAAGAGCACCCAGCTCTGGGTGCTGGGCTTCATCCTGGGCTACATCGCGTGCTTCGCCCTGGCGATCGGGCCGGTCACGTGGGTGATCCTGTCGGAGATCTTCCCCACCCGCATCCGCGGACGGGCCATGGCCATCGCGACCACCTGCCTGTGGATCGCCAACTTCATCGTCTCGATGACCTTCCCCATCATGGACGGCAACGAGTTCCTCCTCCGCACGTTCAACCACGGCTTCCCGTTCTTCGTCTACGCGATCTTCTGCGTGGGCACCATCGTGCTCGTCGCCCGGTGGGTCCCCGAGACCAAGGGCCGATCGCTCGAACAGATCGAGGAACACTGGATGCGCAGGTGAGATTGGCAGCTCGGCGCGTTCGATGAAAGCAAACGGAGTTGTGGGCGTTATGGGATTGCTCATCCCGGAACTCCCATGCCTCGCAGTTCGAGGAACCGCAACTTGGACTTGCCCCGTGGCGCTCGCCGGGCTATCGTGATTCTGCGTTTCGTTGAATTCGCGGAGGGGTGACCAATTCTTACAGGACGAAAGGGGTCGGACATGCGAATGACGCGCCGCCGTCTCCTGAAGAACGCCTCTTGTGCCGCCGCGTCGCTGGCAGCCGCGCATGCGGGCAGCCTCGAAGTAGTCGGCGCCGAAACCTCGCCCGCCGACCTTCTGTTCAAGAACGGCTCCGTCCTCACGATGGAGGACTCGCCGGCTGTCGTGGAGGCCCTGGCCGTTCGCGGGGGGCGAATCCAGGCGGCCGGCGCGCTCCGGGAAGTCTCCCGCCTGGCCGGGGCGCGGACACGGACAATCGATCTGGCCGGGCGAAGCCTCACGCCCGGGCTCATTGACGCCCATAGTCACCCGATGGCCTTCGGGCACATGGAGCTGCACTTCATCCTGGTCCGCCCGCCCAAAGTGCACAACTTCGAGACGCTCGGGCGCACGCTCGCCCAGGCCGCCGCCAAGCTGCCCAAGGGCGAGTGGGTGATCGCCCGCGGCTTCGAGGACTTCGACGAGGGCCGCTTCCCCTTCCGCCAGGAGCTCGACCGCTACGTGCCCGAGCATCCGCTGCTGGCCATCCAGTGGAGCGGGCAGTACGGCGTGTGCAACACCCCGGCCCTCCAGAAGGCCGACCTGCTCCGCGCGGACGCCGCCGACCCCTACGGGGGCAAGTACCTTCGCGACCGGCGGACCAACATCCCCGACGGGCGGCTGCTGCACTACCCCGCCATCTACTCCATCCACAAGAACGAGTTGGACAACGCGGGGCAGGTGGAGGCCATCCGCTGGGCCCTGGACAAGTTCCTTGCCTGCGGCGTGACGTGCATCCACGACAACTTCGCCACCGGCCCCTCCGCCCGTTCCTATGCCATGCTCGACCGCATGGGCCGGCTGCCCGTGCGACTGCGCGTCTACCCGTACGTGCCCAACTTTTGGATCTGTCAGGAACTGCTCCAACGGATGCGCCGCTACGAGGGCGACATGGCCAGGCTCAGCGGCGTCAAGCTCGCGGTCGACGGCTACGCCCTCATGTACGACGTGCCGCCCGAGCACCGCGAGTTGGACATGCCCATGCATCCGCAGGACCAATTCGAGGCCATCGTTGCCGCCATCCACAATGCCGGCCTCCAGGTGGACGTCCACGCCGTGGGCGACAAGGGCGTGGACTGGACGCTCAAGGCCTTCGCCAAGGCGGGCGGCTCGGCCCAGGCCGTGCGCCGGATGCGACACCGCATCGAGCACTACCCGTTCCTCAAGGCCGACTCCATCCGCAACACCGCCGACCTCGGCGTGCCTGTGTGCACTCAGCCGACCATCCTGCACCTGCGGGCGGAGTCGTTTCTCAGGCGGTTCGGCACGAAGAAGCTCCGCCAGATCGAGACGATGGTGCCGCTTCGCACCATGACCCGCGCGGGCGTCCGCGTGTGCTTCGGGGCCGACGTGCCCGCCTTCCCCACGCACCTGCCGCTCGACAGCGTCCGCTGCGCCATGGAACGCAAAACCTCCAAGGGCAGGCAACTGGACACCACCGAGTCGGTCCCGTTCCTCCAGGCCCTCAAAATGCACACCATCGAAAGCGCCTACGCCGCCTTCGACGAAAGAGAACTGGGCACCCTCACGCCCGGCAAGCTGGCCGACATGGTCGTCTGGAACAAGGACCTCCGCACCGTCCGCACCGCTCGCGACGTGGGCGGCCTGGAGGTGCAGACGACGTACGTGGGGGGAAAGGAAGCATACACGAAGAAGGTGTAGTTCGTCCCCAAGGGCTCATGGGTCCGGTGGGCTTCCTGAGGCCCACTCGGAGCGGCCGCCGGTTCGAGACCAGGAACAGAACTGCCTGCGTCACTCGGGCAGGCACACCACGCGGAACCCCACGTCGAACACCTGTTGCCAGGCGGCGTGGTCGCGCCGGCAGGCGGAGCGGGCCAGGCGGGGCGGATCGTAGAACGAGCCGCCGCGCACCACGCGGCGCTCCAGCGGCGAGAGGGCGCTCGGGTCGGCGTCGGCCGGCGGGTTGCGCCCGTCGTCGCCGCGCCACGGATAGGGGCGGTAGGCCGAGCGGGTCCACTCGGCCGCGTTGCCGTGCATGTCGCACAGGCCCCACGGGTTGGGCTGATAGGTCCCGACGGGAGCGGTGGGGCGGTAGTGGTCGTCTACGGCGTTGGCGGCCAGGTGCCAGGGCGGGATCACGTTATGGGGGAATGCCCACTTCTCCTTGAACAGGGCGTTGAGCGAGCCGTCCGCCAGGTTGGCCAGTCGGGCGAAGTCGGCCCGCACGGGCCCGAACCACAGCGGCGTGCCCGTGCTCGCCCGGCAGGCGTACTCCCACTGGGCCTCGTCGGGCAGGGTGAAGCGCCGCCCGGTCCGCCGCGAGAGCCACCGGCAGAACGCCATCGCCTCCGTCCACGAGACCCGCAGGGCGGGCTGATCGTCCCCGTCCATCGACTGGCCGCGCTGCGTCGGGTTGAAATGGAGGAAGCCCGATCGCTCCAGCCGGCTGTCGTGACGCGGATCAAACAGGCGGTACTGGCGGTTGGTGATCTCGCATCGACCCATCCAGAACGGCTGGCCGATTCGCACGCGGGCGGGCGGTTTTTCGTCGGCCAGGCCGGTCTCGTCGCCCATCGTGAACTCGCCAGCCGGCACCTTCACCAACTCCAGGCGCACGCCGTCGCCCAGGTCGATCGTGTGCGTCTCGACTGCGGGCCTGGTCGTCGGGAGGGTCGGCGGGACGAGCGCAGAGGCCTCAGCCGGCGGCTGGGGCGGCTGATAGGGCGGTGCCGACTTGGACCGCTGGGGCAGTTCGTCCTGGCGTTCCGCCTCGGGGTCTTCGGCGACGCAGGCGTATCGCTCGCGCAGCTTCTGGCGAGCCTGGCGCTGGGCGTCGACGCGGCGGTCGCCCACCACCTCCGCCCACGAGCCATGACAGGGCGTGTTCAGGTCGATCCACGTGATCAGGCGGTCCCAGGCCTCGGCGTCGAGCTTCACGTCGTGGTGGCCCTTGCGGAGCATCCGCACCAGGTGGGTCGTGTCGGCCCGGAACTCGCCCGGCGTGAGCACATGCAGATCGCCCTCGGCTGTATGCCCGCGGACGCGCCGCCGCAACTCGTAGTAGGCGGGCGGGAAGTTGCCGATCCCATGCAGCCCGCGGACCGGGTTCACGTTGACCGGCGGACGGTTGGTCAGATCGGGGATGATCCGCCCGTCGTCGCGGGCTTTGCCGCCAGGTGGTGAGCCCGTCGAACCGCCAGGTGGTGAGCCGGTCGAACCATCGTGGCAGCGGACGCAGTACTTATCCAGCACCGGCTGGACTTCTCGAACGAAGCTGAAGTTCCGCACCGGCCCGCGCCAGGGCTCGATCTCGCTGGGCGCGCGGCGGGTGGCCAGAGTGGCGCGGTTGGGCGGGGCGGTGTTCTGCGGCTCGTGGCAGCCGGCGCACGAAAGGACCTCGCCCGGCATGGGCGTCATCCAACTCCGCATGAGTTGAAGGGCCTGTCCGTTGTCGTCCAGCGGCTGAACGGAGATCGGCGTGTTGGCGGGTACGCGGAAGTAGGCCGAGCCGTCCGTCTCCACGGGCACGGTGCCCAGGATTCGCCTGACGTCCCATGGCCCGTCCAGGCCCACGCGCATCTGCTGGCCGCCCACGCCCTGGTAGGCGTAGTGGTAGGTGAACAGCCGCAGCCGCTTGACCGCCCCGCGGGGCACGCCGGCGAGGCCCGCCCCGCCGTACACGTCGCTGAGGTACACCAGGGCGTCGCGCCGGGCGAGGTCCACCTTGGGCTGGATCTCCGGCGGGCGGGGCGTCGCCTGGAGGGGCACCGGTTCGAGCATGGCGTAAGGCGGCTGTTCGATCAGGCACAACAGGTTGTCGAACACGTCGACGAGGTAGATCCCCCAACCGTGCGATTTGGTGGGGCGGCAGGCGGCCAGGAAGTACTTCTCGCTCAGCGGCCAGGGGTGGAGGAACTTGGGCCAACTCGCGTCGGTCAGGGCGTCGATGATGAGCGGCTCGACGGCCCGCCCTCGCGAGCCGATCCGCTGGATCGCGCCGTCGGCTTCGTGCCGGCCCCGGGCCGGGTCGAAGATCACCATCTCGCCGCAGCGGGCAGCCCCGTGGTGCCCGCTCACGATGCCCACGATCTTGGTCGGGTGGCCCGGCACGGCCCGCGGGTAGAACACCGAGTTGGGCCAGTAGGAATTGCTGCCGTAGTACTCCATCTGCTCGCTGCCGTCGGCGTTCATGTGAAACAGCAGGCGGTTGAAGCAGTGGGGGACGTCGGCGTATTCCCAGCGGGCATAGAGGACGCGCCCGTTGTTCAGCAGCGTGGGGTGCCAGTCGTGATCCTGCTCGAAACAGAGCTGACGGACGGTCTTTCCGTCGGCCTCCAGGCGGTAGAGGTTCGACACGTGGTCGCCCCCGGCCACGCAGGGCACGCCCTGCATGCAGGCGGTCGAGCCGAAGATGATCGCCCCGTCGCTAAGGTAGCACGCGTCGTACTGGTCCACGCCGTCCAGGTCCGGCGTGACCTGGCGCAGGCCCGTGCCGTCAACGTTGATTTCGTGCACGTGCCATCGCCCGTTCTTGCCCGGCATGGACAGCAGCAGCCGGCGGGCGTCAAAGTGCAGGCGGATGTCGCCGACGAACTGCTTGCCCTCCGGTCGGTAGAGCGTCGTCAGCTTGCCGCCCGGCCGGACAAGCGAGAGGAGGGCGATCTCGTTGTCGTAGCCCGTCTTGGCGATGCTGGAGTTGCTCTGCCAGTTGTGGGGCATGCCGATCTGTTTGGCGTGTCGCTTGACCAGCAACAGGCCCTTGAAGTCCAGCAGGGGGTTGGCCAGCAGGGCCTCGCGGCGCAGCTCTTCGAGTTGGGCGGCCAGTTCGTCGGCCCGCGCCTTGGCGGCTGCGGCGTCCGCCGGGGCGGCCGCCGCGGCCTGCTTCTCCCACGCCGCCAGGCGGGCCAGAAACTCCTGACCTTGCGGATAGCGCGAGGCGAACGTCTCGCTCAGGTCCTGGATGGCCAGCCGCAGGGACTCGGCGGCTGGCGATGGCGAAGGGGCGGACTTGACCCCGGCTGGGCAGACAAGAACTGCAGCCACGGCCAGACATAACGCAGGCAGTCGTAACATAGCAGGTCTAACGCTTGACCGGCAGGCTGGATTTCGCGGTCCCGCGGGATGTGTCACGACGGTCTCTTCTTGGGCGGAGGCGGTTTTCTCCCTTGCCTTGAGACGGTTCCTGGGGTATCAAGAAGAAGTTGTTGTCCGGTTCAGGCGAACGGGCCGGCGGGTTGCTGTCGGCCTGGAGCAATACCTTAACTCGAGGAAAGGAACGCAGCATGAGTCGCTACACCCGTCGCAGTTTCCTGCGCAATACGTCGGCGGCAGCGGCCGCCGCCGCCCTGGCGGGTCGGGCCTCCTGGGCCCAGAATGCCAAGATCTCCACCGAGGGCAAGAAGGCCCCCAACCTGGCCGTCATCGGCACGGGCGGGGCGGGCATGATGCAGGCCCGGGAGTTCATCAAGCTCGGCGCCAACGTCGTATGCTTCTGCGACGTCGACAGCGCCCGCCAGAAGGAAATCGGCGAGAAGTTTCCCAACGCCAAGACCTACCAGGACTACCGCAAGATGCTCGATGTGCACAAGAACGACATCGACGCGGTGACCGTGGGCGTGCCGGACCATCACCACTACCCGGCCACCATCCTGGCCATGCAGATGGGCAAGCACTGCTACACCCAGAAGCCCCTCACCCACACCGTGTGGGAAGCCCGCCAGCTCGCCGAGGCCGCCAAGAAGTACAAGGTCGCCACGCAGATGGGCAACCAGGGCCACGCCAACGAAGGCTGGCGCCTCCTGACCGAGTGGTACAAGGCCGGCGCGCTGGGGCAGATCAAGGTCGTTCATACCTGGACCAACCGCCCCGTCTGGCCGCAGGGCATCAAGACCCCCGAAGGCAGCGACCCCGTGCCGGAGACGCTGGACTGGGACGTGTGGCTGGGCCCGGCCCCCAAGCGCGCCTTCAAGAAGGACGTCTACCATCCCTTCAAGTGGCGCGGCTGGTGGGATTTCGGCTGCGGCAGCCTCGGCGACATGGGCTGCCACACCATGGACGGGCTGTTCTGGGCCCTGGACCCCGGGCATCCGACCGCCGTCGAGGTCGTCAGCGCCTCCGGGCCGCTGGACGACGCCTTCCCCAAGCAGTCGGTCATCCGGTGGGACTTCCCGGCCAAGGGCGACCAGCCGGCCTTCAGCCACTTCTGGTACGACGACAGCGTCCAGCCCAAGGACCTGCCCGAGGAACTCAAGGGCCTCAAGCTGCCCAAGACGGGCAACTTGTTCATCGGCACCAAGGCCACTGTCCTGTGCAGCGGCGACTACGGCGACACCGTCCGCATCGTCCCCGAGGCCAAGATGAAGGAAATCGGCAAGCCGGCCAAGCTGTTCGAACGCTCGCCGGGCCACTACAAGGAGTGGTTCATGGCCATCACCGGCGAGAAGCCCCTGGACTTCCCCAAGTCCAACTTCCACTACGCCGCCCCGATGACCGCGACCATTCAGCTCGGCAACATCGCCCTCAAGTGCGGCAAGCGCCTGGAGTGGGACGGCGTGAAGGGCGAGTTCACCAACGACAAGAACGCCAACCAGTACCTGACCAAGCAGTACCCCGCCGGCTGGAAGTTCGACGTCTAGGCCCGGCGGCCCGATCGACAATCCGTTCTGCAGACAAGAGCCCGTGGAGCGCCCCTCCGCGGGCTCTTTTTTCCGGGAAGCTCCGCCCCGGACATCGCCCTGCGCGAGGCGTAGGCCGGGCGGGGCCCACCGCCCGCGCTAGCGTTGAGTTAAGTCTCATGTCGCATATTGACATAGGCCGATAATCCTGATACGATATGGGACTTCTTACTTACCTTCGGGTAGGCTCTCACCGTAGTTGCCTCTGGAGGACGTGTAACGAACCCCGTTTTTGTGGGCTATGGGTACAGGTATGCTGAGCAGGATTCGCAACATCGGAATATCGGCGCACATTGACTCGGGCAAGACCACCTTGAGCGAGCGCCTGCTGTTCTATTCGGGCCGGATCTACCGGATGGGCGAGGTCAAGGGCGACGCCGCCACCGCCACCATGGACTTCATGGACCTGGAGAAGGAACGCGGCATCACCATCACCTCCGCGGCCACCCAGATCCGCTGGCGGGACCACACGGTCAACCTGATCGACACGCCGGGCCACGTCGACTTCACCATCGAGGTCGAGCGGTCGCTCCGCGTGCTGGACGGGGCGGTCATGGTCCTCTGCGCGGTGGGCGGCGTGCAGAGCCAGTCGGTCACCGTCGACCGCCAGATGAAGCGATACCGCGTGCCGCGCATCGCCTTCATCAACAAGATGGACCGCACCGGGGCCGACCCGCAGCGGGTGGTCCGCGACATGGCAGAGAAGCTCGGCCTCAACGTCGTGCCCATCCAGTTGAACATGGGCGACGGCGCCGATTTTCAGGGCGTGATCGACCTGGTGGAGATGAAGGCCCTTCGCTTTGAAGGCGACAACGGCGAGAAGGTCGTCGTCGGCGAGATCCCCGCCGAGCACGTGGGCCAGGCCGCCGAGGCCCGCGAGCACATGCTCGACGCCCTGAGCATGTTCAACGACGAACTCATGATGCGGATGCTCGAGGACCACGACATTCCCGTCGAGCTGCTCCGCGACACCCTCCGCGTCGCCACCATCAACCGCGACATCGTCCCGGTCATGATGGGCTCGGCCTACCACAACCAGGGCGTCCAGCCGCTGATGGACGCCGTCTGCCGCTACCTTCCCAGCCCGCTGGACCGCCAGGCCTTCGCCCGAGACCACGACAACGAGGGCGCCGAGACTCCCCTGGTCTGCGACAACGAGGCGCCGCTGGTGGCCATGGCCTTCAAGATCGTCGACGAGTCTTTCGGGCAGCTCACCTACACCCGCGTCTACCAGGGCACGCTCCAGCGGGGCAAACAGTACCGAAACGCCCGCACCAACCGAATGCAGCGGGTCGGGCGCCTGGTCCGCATGCACGCCAACAGCCGCGAGGAGATCGACCAGGCGGGGCCCGGCGACATCATCGCCATGATCGCCGTCGACTGCGCCAGCGGCGACACCTTCTGCGACGAGAGCCTCAACGTCAGCCTCGAGTCGATCTTCGTCGCCGACCCGGTCATCCAGCTCTCGATCATCCCGGCCAGTTCCGCCGACCAGGACCGCATGACCAAGGCCCTCCACCGCTTCATGAAGGAGGACCCCACCTTCCGCGTCTCGACCGACCCAGAGACCCGCGAGACGGTCATCGCCGGCATGGGCGAGCTGCACCTGGACGTGTACGTCGAGCGGATCAGGCGGGAGTACAAGGCCGCCGTCACCGTCGGCCAGCCCAAGGTGTCGTACCGCGAGGCCCCGACCGTCGAGGCCGCCTACGACTATCGCCACAAGAAGCAGACCGGCGGCTCGGGCCAGTTCGCCCACGTAGTGGGGCGCCTGGTGCCCCTGCCGGAAGACGCGCCGGCCCCCTATGAGTTCGAGGACAACGTCACCGGCGGACGGGTGCCCACCGAGTACATCCCCGCGGTCAACAAGGGTTTCGTCGAGGCCACCAAGAAGGGCCCGCTGGCCGGCTACGAAATCGTCGGCTGCAAGATGTGTCTGGACGATGGCTCGTACCATGACGTAGACTCCAGCGAGATGGCCTTCAAGATCTGCGCCATCGAGGCGTTCCGCCAGGCCTTCCTGCGGTCCAAGCCCGTGCTGCTGGAGCCGATCATGACCGTCGAGGTCGAGACGCCCACGCAGTTCCAGGGCGGCATCGTGGGCGACCTGAACAGCCGGCGAGGGATTATCAGCAGCGTCGACCCCCGCCAGGGCTATGCCGTCGTGCGGGCCGAGGTGCCCCTGGCGAACATGTTCGGGTATGCTACCGTGGTTCGCGGGCTCAGCCAGGGCATGGCGAGCTTCACCATGGAAATGTGCCGCTACGGCCGGGTGCCCGCCAAGATCGCCGAGGAGATCATCGAGACGCGGCGCAAAGAACTGGCGGCCCGCAAATGACCCAGCAGGCGACCCGTCCAGGCGTACTACAGAGGCGTATGTCCGAGAACATTCGCAACGTGGCGATCATCGCGCACGTCGATCACGGCAAGACGACGCTGGTCGACTGCCTGCTCTACCAGTCGGGCCAGTTCCGCAACGAGGAACTCGACCGCTTGGCCGGCGGGCAGCACGGGCTGATCATGGACTCCAATCCCATCGAGCGGGAGCGGGGCATCACCATCTTCAGCAAGAACTGCGCCGTCCGCTACGTCGGCGGCGACGGAACGACCTACAAGATCAACATCATCGACACCCCCGGGCACGCCGACTTCGGAGGCGAGGTCGAGCGGGTGCTCAAGATGGCCGACGGCGTCCTCCTGCTGGTCGACGCCTTCGAGGGGCCCATGCCCCAGACGCGCTTCGTCCTCCAGAAGGCCCTCCAGCACAAGCTGAGGCCCATCGTGGTGGTCAACAAGGTCGACCGGCCCGACAGCCGCCCCGACGACGTGGTCAACGAGGTCTTCGACCTGCTCGTCCAGCTCGACGCCGACGAGCACGCCCTGGACTTCCCCATCATCTACGCCTCGGCCCGCGAGGGCTGGGCCACCACCGACCTGGCCGCCCCGACCACCGACGTCCGCTGCGTCTTCGAGGCCATCATCACCCACGTGCCCGCGCCGCTGATGGACGAGACCGCCCCCCTCCAGATGCTCGTGACCACCCTCGATTACAGCGACTACGTCGGGCGGATCGCCATCGGGCGGGTCTTCGCCGGGACCCTCAGCGAGGGCGAGAACGTCACCGTCATCGACCGCCAGGGCCGGCATTTCCAGGAGAAGGTCCTCGAAGTTCACCAGTTCGAGGGCCTCGGCCGAAAGAAGACCCCCGTCGTCCGCGCGGGCGACGTCTGCGCGGTCATCGGCCTGGAGGACGTCGACATCGGCGACACCATCACCTGCGCCGAAAACCCCAGCCGTCTCGACATCATCACCGTCGACGAGCCCACGCTGAACATGACCTTCCGCGTCAACGACTCGCCCTTCGCCGGGCGCGAGGGCTCGTTCGTCACCAGCCGACAGATCCGCGACCGCCTGGACAAGGAACTCCAGTCCAACGTCGCCCTGCGGGTGGCCCCGGGCGAGACGCCCGAGGAGTTCAGCGTCGCCGGGCGAGGGCTGATGCACCTGGGCATCCTCATAGAGAACATGCGCCGCGAGGGCTACGAGCTGTCGGCGGGCAAGCCCAAGGTCATCTTCCACGAGGTGGCCGGCAAGACCCACGAGCCCATCGAGCAGCTCGTGGTCGAGTGCCCGGCTGAGTGCCAGTCGTCGGTGATGAGCCTCATCGGCGACCGTCGGGCCGAGATGACCCGCATGGACGTCAAGAGCGGCGCCAGCGGGTACGTGCACATGGAGTTTTCCATCCCCGCCCGCGGGCTGATCGGCCTGCGCGAGCGGATGATGATCGCCACGCAGGGTCGGGCGATCATGCACCACACCTTCGACAAGTACGAGCCCATGCGCGGGCCCATCCCGCAGCGCCAGGCGGGCGTGATGATCGCCACCGACCCGGGCATGGTCACCGCCTACGCCCTGGACGCCCTGTACGACCGCGGGTTCTTCTTCGTCAAGCCCGGCGACCAGGTCTACGAGGGCCAGATCGTCGGCGAGCACTGCATGGACAAGGACATCCCGGTCAACGTCACCAAGGCCAAGCAGCTCACCAACATGCGCACCACCGCCAAGGACGATGCCGCCCGCATCCGCCCGGCCCGCGTGCTCTCCCTGGAGCAGGCCCTGGCCTACATCCAGGAAGACGAGCTGGTCGAGGTGACCCCTCAGTCCATCCGCATGCGCAAGCGCATCCTGAAAGATATCGACCGCCGCCGCGCCCGGCGCAAGTAGCCCCGGCCGTCGCCGAACCCGACCGTAACACGCGGATCCGCGGACGGCCTCGGGAACTGCGGCGGGGGCGGAAGGAACGGGTCTTTGCCCGTCATTTTCCTACCCTTCGCGGCCTGCGGGGACCGGCTTAACCCATTGCATATTCGGGGCAACCGGGATAAGATATCCGGGCCAAAACCACGTGAGGTTTTGGTGTTTTTGTTGTGCGGGACCCCTTTGGAACGTAGGACGATGAGCGAGCAGAACGAGAACAAGCTGAACCTCTTCCGCCCCAAGGACAACCTCGACGCCGCCCTCCAGCGCGAGCTGGACGAGGCCCTGGGTGGGATGAGCCTGGACCAGATCATCGACACCGAGGAGGCGGCTGAAAAGGGCGCCCGCGGCACCGGCCAGGGCGTCCGAAAGGGACGCGTCGTCGCCATCCAGGGCGATGACATCTTCGTGGACCTCGGGGGGCGAAGCGAAGGCGTCTTGCCGGCCGCCCAGTTCGCCGAGGAGCCCCTGCCCGAGGTCGGGCAGATCGTCGAGGTCACCATCGAGGGCTACGACCAGGCCGACGGCCTGCTGGTCCTCTCGCGCCAGGGCGCGGTGATGGCCGCCGCCTGGGAGACCATCGAAGAAGGCCAGGTCGTCGAGGGTCGCGTCACCGGCGAGAACAAGGGCGGGCTCGAGATGGACATCCAGGGCATCCGCGCCTTCATGCCCATCAGCCAGATCGAGATGTTCCGCGTCGAGGGCCTGAAGGACTACGTAAACCAGCGCCTCCGCTGCCAGGTCACCGAGGTCGACCGGGCGGAGAAGAACGTCATCGTCTCGCGACGCGCCCTGCTGGAGGTGGAGGCCGAGGAGAAACGCGACGAGATGTTCAACTCGCTGGTCGAGGGCAAGACCGTCACCGGCGTGGTCCGCTCGATCATGCCCTACGGGGCCTTCGTGGACATCGGCGGGGCCGACGGCCTGCTCCACGTCCGCGACATGAGCCACGCCCGCGTCGAGGACCCCCACGAGGTCGTCAAGGAAGGCCAGAAGATCGAGGTCATGATCCTCAAGATCGACCGCGAGGCCCGCAAGATCGGCCTGGGGCTCAAGCAGGTCATGCCCGACCCGTGGGCCGGCGCCGAGACCAAGTGGCCCGTCAACGAGGTCGTGGCCGGGCGGGTGACCCGCCTGGCCGACTTCGGCGCGTTCCTGGAACTCACGCCCGGCGTCGAGGGGCTCATCCCCATCAGCGAGATGTCCTTCGCCAAGCGGATCAAGCACCCCAGCGAGGTGTGCAACGTCGGAGACGTGGTCAAGGTCCGCGTCATGAACGTGGACACCGAAAAGAAGCGGATCAGCCTCTCGATCAAGCGAGTGGGCGACGACCCGTGGACGGGCGCGTCGGTCCGCTGGGCAGAGGGCACCGTCACCACCGGCGTCGTCACCCGTATCGCCGATTTCGGGGCCTTCGTCGAACTGGCCTCCGGTGTCGAGGGCATGGTCCACGTCAGCGAGATTTCCACCGAGCGGGTCCGAAGCGTCGGCGAGGCCCTCCAGGTCGGCCAGGCCGTCAAGGTCAAGGTCCTCGCCGTCGGTGAGACCGCCCGGCGCATCGGCCTGTCGATCAAGCAGGCCGACGACGTCGTCGACTACGCGTCCTACATGAACACCGCCGACCGCGAGGCGGCCTCCCAGCCCGCAGCCGAAGGCTCCAAGGGCAAGAAGCCCCCAAAGCAGAAGCCCCGCAAGGGCGGACTCGATTAGCAGCCCGTAGTCAGTGGCCACTAATCAGGAAGTCGACATTCCGGCGGCGGAGCGTCCCTCCGCCGCCTGCCTGGGCGCCCGGAGCAGTTCCCGCGGGACCCATGGGAACCCCCGCTAAGGCCCTTCTCACTACTCCCATGCCTTCCTGACTGTCGCGATATTTTTGTAGCCCTTATCCCGTCGGGCGGGTATACACAAAAAGCAAGCATGGCCGCCAAGCGGCCCAGAAAGGAAAGACCATGTTCCGCACATCGCTCGTATTGATGGTGGCCCTGTCGCTGGCGGCCGGCATGGCCGGAGCCCAGGAAAAGGTGACGCTGGCCAGCAAGTTTCCGCCCGGCGTCTACACCACGACCATGAATCAGCAGATGAACGTCCAGATGGCCATGCCCGGCGGGCAGCAGATGGACCAGAAGCAGACCATGATGATGGTCTCGCAGATCACCGCCGGGCCGGTCGAGCCGACCGGGCAGAAGATCGAGATGGCGTTCAAGCGGATCAAGCAGTCCATGCTGATGGGCCCGATGAACATGGGCTACGACAGCGCCGATCCCAACCAGTCCTCCAGCCCCCTGGCCCCGATCTTCAAGGCCCTGCTGGACGCCAAGATCAGCTTCACCATGACCGCCGACGGCAACGTCAAGGACGTCACCGGCCTGGACAGCATGATCGACGACATGGTCAAGCAGAACCCCGCCCTGGCCTCCATGGCCAAGACCATGAAGAGCCAGATGGGCGACAACATGGTCCGCCAGATGATCGGCGCGGGCAACCAGATGCTGCCCGACAAGCCCGTCGGGCCGGGCGACACCTGGACCACCAAGGCCACCCAGAATCTCGGCATGCTCGGCGAGATGACCATCTCCAACGACTGCAAGCTGGCCGCCCTCCAGAAGACCCCCAAGGGCAGGATCGCCGTCATCGAGTTCAAGGGAAAGGCCACCACCGCCGAGGGTAAGGCTGCCCCCATGCCCGGCGCCAAGCTCGAAAAACTCGACATGGACATGAGCGGCACCAGCCGCTTCAACACCGACACCGGCATGCTCGTCCAGAACACCACCAACATCAAGGCCAAGATGTCCATGACCATCGGCGGTTCAGACGACCAGCCCGGCATGGGCATTGACATGGTCATGGAGGGCAAGGTCGACCAGTCCACCACCGAGGGCAAGTACGAGGCCCCGGCAGCGGAGAAGAAAGCCGCCCCCAAGTCCGGCGGCGACGTGTTCTGATCGCCGCATGACGCGCAGTTCAAAAGCCCACCCCTGAGGGGTGGGCTTTACGAACCGCCATACAGACATCCGTAGCGGGTTGATCCGCCGCCTGAAGCGGCCGGTCAACCCGCTGTGTTTCCCGTCGTCAATTGCCGCGGACCGCTCACCCGCGTGCGAACTCGGGGAGGGAGGAGATGCTGTTCGCGGCCGGGGGCTACTTCTTCGCCCCGCAGCACTTCTTGTACTTCTTGCCCGACCCGCACGGGCAGGGGTCGTTGCGACCGGGGGCGGTCTCGGCGTGGATCGGGTCCACCTTCTTGGTCTTCTCGATCAGTTCCTTCTCCGCCTCCACGTCTTCCTTCTTGCGGGCCTTCAGCGACAGCTCTTCGAGCTTGTGCTGTTTCTCTCGCTTGGCAAAACGGTCCGAAATCGGGTCGCCCATACGTGTGTCCTTTCCACAAGGCGTCAATCCATTATAGAGTGCCCGGCCCCTGGTTCACTGCAGTGACCAGGCCATCCACTACAGGCTACTGAATACTGGCTGCGGGCCACTGGCTGCTACTCCACGTCTTTTCCGCAACACTTCTTAAACTTCTTGCCCGACCCGCAGGGGCAGGGGTCGTTGCGCCCCACGCGGGGCACGTCGCGTCGGATGGTCTCGATCTTCTGCGGCGTGGCGGCCGCCGCCTGGTCGGCCATGTCCTGGGCCAGGTGATCGTAGCCCTGGAGTTGCTCGTGGACGGCCGAGCTGATCTGGTAGACGCTGTTGACCTGCGCCTCCGCTGACAGCTTGACCTTGAAGATCATGTCGGTGACCTTGTCGCGGACGCCGGCGAGCATGTCCTGGAACTGCTTGCCGCCCTCGCGCTTGTAGGCCACGCGGGGGTCCTGCTCGGCGTAGCTTCGCAGGCCGATGGCGCTCTTGAGATGGTCCATGGCCAGCAGGTGGTCCTTCCAGGAGCTGTCGACGATCTGGAGCAGCACGAACCGCTCCAACTCGTTCATTTCTCGCCGCAGGAACTTGCGCGCCGTCTGGAGGGTCACGCCGAAGACGTCGCCGTCGAAGTCCTGCATGCCCAACTCGGTGTCGAAGCGCGAGCGGACCAACTCGATCGCCTGCTGCGGGCCGGGATCGCTGCCCAACTGCTCGCGGAGGAACCGCTCCAGGCGGTCGCCGGCCAGCCAACTCTGCGACTCGGCCACCAGCCGCCGGCGGGCCTCGTCCATGCCCATCTCCCGCAGTTCATCCGCCGTCAGGATCAGGCCGTACTTGCGGTTGGCCCACTCCGCCAGCGCGGTCGCCGAGTAGACATTCTCCAGCCCGCCGTGGGCCAGCGTCATGTCCAGCGCGTACTCGACCGGGTACTCGACCTCCCGCTGGGCGTAGGCCCGGTCGATCTTGTCATGGAGGCGCGTGCGGACGTCCTCGACCTCGCCGGCCAGGTCCTCGAGCGACAGCTCGATCGCAAACTTGCCCTGTACCCACGCGCCCAGCGCCCGGCGGGCGAAGTCCTCCTCCAGGAACTGCGTCAGGCCCGAGAGGTTGATCTCGTCGATCCGCTGGGAGGCCGCCAGCGAGAGCTGCCTGGCGATCTCGTCCGCGTCCATCTTGCGGAGCTGGTTCTGCGAGAGGTTCACGCCGAAGCGGCTCATGGCCCAACTGCTCAGCCCGCGGAGGTCCCAGTCTCGCGGGTCGGCGTCCTCGTCCATGTACTCGCCCAGGGTCATGAAGAGGTTGCTGTCGGCCTCTTCCTTGGCCCGGCGGCGGAGGTTGTCTTCGAGGGCGGGCAGGTCATCGATGTTCTGGGCGCGAATCTGGTCGTCGCGGACGGGGATCTGAAGCGCCTGGCGGGCCCATTCGGCGATGCAACGCTCGTGGTAGTGCCCGTCGAGGTAGCTGTCCACGCCGTCGTCGACGGCCTGGTGGACCATGTCGCGGACCATGTTCTCCAGGTCGCGCCCCTCGAGGATGCGCTGTCGCTGCGAGTAGAAG
>Ga0116149_1000431_pt1 | contig 54916 bp, 47 predicted proteins | sample AD_UKC057_MetaG_FD_89787 | JGI IMG/M metagenome (GOLD analysis project Ga0116149, IMG submission 89787) | Active sludge microbial communities of municipal wastewater-treating anaerobic digesters from USA - AD_UKC057_MetaG | ecosystem: Engineered > Bioreactor > Anaerobic > Digestate | place: USA...
AACGAGTGTGTCTTCGGGTAGCTGCTGCATATATTCATCTACTGTTTGATATGGTTTCAATATTTCACTCATATCTTGTCTCTTTCTCTTATAGACACTTTAATACTGTCTCCAGGCTGCTTATTTATCTTTTTTCTGATGTCCTTTTTTATACCGATTATATATTCCTCAGTTCCCATTTTGACTACCTGACCATCATATGGTTCTCCATCAAAAAAAGCATGCACAAGTAAACGGCCTTTCCCAAATTCTTTCTTTATATCAATAGGTACTTCAACATATGCTCCGTCAAGATCAGGAACCTTTCGAATAACGGCTATAAAATCATAAGTTTTATCATTCATAGGGTCACCAGATTATTAAAACTCTTTCCTCCAAAGCTGTCTGTTACTTATTGTCTTGAATCCTATAGCTTTATAGAATCCTACAGCCCCTCCAAAGCAGTATTTTACTCCTTCTTCTTTTGTCTTTATCATGCTTTGTGTCAGAGCATAAGTAGCCAATCCCATTTTTCTATACTCTGGTACCGTTGCCAGAGGTTCAAGATAGGCATATTGGTTTACATGATCAATACACATACCTGCGTAACATGCATAATCCCCATTAGGAGCTTTTATTATTGTTGTAAGATCATTTCTGAAGTTAGGACCGCTCTGCATAAAAAGCCTGCAGTCAAAATCGTTGTCAGGATTATCACCATGATTAAACCCTTTCCATAAACACTCGTGTATCTTTTTTATATCATTCTCATCATCTAAAGATATTGCTGTAAATCCTTCAGGCAGTTTTGTCTCCATAAACGGATTATCATATGAAAATATCGTTATCGGTTCTGTATGTATCTTCACATATCCTGAATCTGAAAGAAGTTTAATTTTATTTTCTTCAGTATCTATTACCCAGACTGTAAGGCTTTTCTTGCCGTTAATATTTTCCGACAACTCTTTTTCTGCATGTATAAGTAATTCAGGCAAAAGGAATTCATATCCTTTTTTTGAGCTCAGTAAAGCCTCGCCTAATTGCATTTCGAAACATACAACAGCAACTAGTTCATCCTTATCTTCCCATAACCCGAACCTGTGAGTCATTTTGTGATCAAAAGCCGGATGTGTATGCGCATACTCAAAAAATGGTGGCAGCAGACAGCTATTTAGAGTATTTATATCATATATATCCTCTAGATATTTATATACTTTTACGAAATCACTTAATAATTTGTATCTTCTTTTTTTTATGTCAGCCATAATACAACCTCCATAAACCTTAGGTTATTATACTATATCAGCCAGTCATTTTTAAGCTTAAACGCGAATCTTTCTGCAAGCTGCAGATCTGCTTCATTCGGCCTGCCTTTATTAAATCCTCCGATATATTTCAAGAAACTGTTCTTGTTAAATCCCGGACAGTTAAATTCTCCTATTATTTCATAACCTTTATCCTTAAGTTTGATCCTTAATGCCTCATGATCCTTGTTCATCTTATCTTTTAACATTAAATCACTGTTATATATGAATCTCGGCGCGCCATCTGTTGAAAATATAAAGGCTTTCATGTTTTTCCTCACTGGCAACCTGTCAGCCAATTCCAGAAGTTTTTCATGATGCTTGGAATCATATATTCCCGACCCGAAGCCTATAAGATCGAATCCCGACAGTTCTTCTGTATTCACCTTACATGCAGATACTATATTCCCATGCAACACCCTTGCTATCCGCATTGCTACTTTTTCCGTATTCTTCTGGTGATATGAACTAACTATAACTAACGTGTTCATTTTATTTTGTGGCATCATATTCGAAAACCTCCCCTATATTAACATCAAAAATACTAGCTATTTTAAAAGCAAGTTCAAGTGATGGCGAACACCTGCCTGCTTCAATGGATATAATTGTCTGTCTTGATACACCTGCTTTATCTGCTAATTGCTGCTGCGTCATCTCGTCAGCAAAGAAACGCAGTTTACGGATATTATTCCTTATAGGTGTATCTTTTCTCATTATCAAATACTTAATCCTTTGTTACTTATTTCTCATTACTTAGATATGCGAATATATGCATATTTTCAAATGTAAAATATTATAGACATATAGTATATTTAATATTACTTTATGTCAAGTATATTTTACATCAGTTAATGAAATCAAATCTCTAAATAATGGTATGTATTTGTAAAATGGTTTGCAGGAACAACACTAAGCTACACTTCTTATTATCTTTTCATTACTAGATTTATTGCATTAAGGCAGAAAACACCATACAATACATGCAAGAGTAGCAAATCAAGTTTTAAATCGAGGTTAATTATATGATGATTTCAATCAGAAATTTTACAGAATATGATGTTATGACTTTAAAACAATTGCAGTACACTAACCTTGAAGAAAGTGAAATTATAGATATAATTCGTAAATGGGAAACAAAAGAATACCAGGGAAAGTATTTTGAGATGTTTGCTGTTGTTGATAATGAAAATATTGTCGGATATATATCCATTATGGAACACAGTAAAAACATCATAAGTTATGGTGTGAATATATATGATAGGTATAGAAGAAAAGGATATGCACAAAGCGGTTCCAAATTAGTATTTGGTTATGCAAAAAATAGAGGATATAAAATTGCAGTTTTACAAGTTCGTGTTGATAATGCTGCAAGCTTAGGATTGCATATGAAGTTAGGTTTTGATATTGATCATAAGTATGTCAACAGTAAAGGAAATGAGGTATATTGTCTTATTAAATCACTGTTATAAAAGGTAATAAATTTCAGTTTATAAAAATCAGGGTTTGCCATTAATACAAATTTTCCTGCTGATATTAAAAAGCCCGTTAATAAGCGGGTTTTTTCATTACTACATAAACTTTACTTTTTAACTATCGGAAGCCATACTTCGCATTTATAGTCTGCTGCTTTCTGATTGCCTTCATAGTACACTTCAATATCCGGTGCATTTGCATATTCATATCCGGATGTTGGGAGCCATTCTGTCACAATACGTTTCTGAAGTGACTGTATTGCATCAGGCATTGCCCCTATACAATCGAATATTGCCCATGTTCCTACAGGCACCTTGTATTCAACCATATTATCAGTCAGCGGCAAATCAGATGCCACAGCTATGTAATAATCAAAATCCTTTCCGTTCATGCATGTGCTTACCCCTAACAGACCATAAGGTTCTCTGTTCATCATTGACAGGATTTCACCCACTTTCCCTTCTAATGTCGTTTTTTGCCAGAAAAGCGGTACTTTTGCGAATGCTTCATCAACATTCATCTCATAGTGCTCCTTAACACCGACTATTCTGAATTCCTCTTTTTTCACGATCCTGTAATTCATCTGTTCTTCTCCTTTGATTGAAATCGTGAAGCTTATCTTAGGGTAGGCTTTCAATTCAGTTCCAGTTTTTCTTGCCTGGGATGGAGAAATGCCATGTATCCCCTGGAACGCCCTGTTAAATGCTGTCGGGGATTCATAACCGTATTTCAAGGATAAATCGATAATCAAATCATCTGTTGATTGAAGATCGAAAGCAGCCAGAGTCATTTTTCTTCTGCGAATATACTCAGATAGCGGTACTCCCGCTATGTATGAGAACATCCTTTGGAAGTGAAACACAGAGCAGCATGCTATTCTGGATGCTTTCTCATAGCTTATCTCATTATCCAGATTCAATTCAATATATTCAATTGCCTTGTTCATACTATCCAGCCAGTCCATAATAACCTCACGTTAAACAGAGTATATAACTATATATTTTTCTATTCCTCTCTTTTCGTGCACAAAAAAGAGAACAGTTTTACAGTCCTTCATCAAGTATATTTGGATTAGGTATTTCGATTGTTTTTCCTTTGATGGTTATAAGGCCTTCTTCTTCCATATTCATAAGTTCTCTTGATAAAGAAGGTCTGGCGACATTTAGATAATCTGCAAACATTTCCCTGTTCATAGTCATTCTGACAGAGTTACCTTCAAGATTCTCAATCAGATACCTGATTATTTTCTGTCTGAGAGTACCGCTTGCCAATATCTGAAGCTTAAGATTGAACAGATAGGCCTTACGTGCCAGAATGCTCATCATATTCCTTATAAGTTTGACATGATGTGAGCAGCTTTTCTCGCAAGTATAATAAAAATAATCCTGAGGTATCTCTATAACCTTTGATTGTTTAAGAGTAACCGAATAATATTCATATCTGCTCTTTTTCATGAAAAGATAAACTTCACCGAAGACATCACCAGGTTTATCGACATGCATGAATATATCCCTCTTACCGGATATGGTAACTTTGTAAATTAATACATCTCCTTCAAGCAGGACAAAAACCGATTTCGGTTCATTATCTGCAGTGAAAATCATTTCATCTTTCTGGAAATCAAGAAATTTCGCTTTTGAACATATCAAACAGGCATCAGTCTCTTCCTGTGACATATCGTAAAAAAGCGGGCTGTCTTTCAATCTAAAAGTCATCTTAATTCCTTCTTTCCATATATTCCAATTATATATGCTATATATCAGAATTCAAATCATATGATGAAGGAAGGTTTACAGCAATTCCTTCATTAATAAAAATCTGCTTTGCCATATCCACATCGTTCCTGCCAGGTTCCGCAGTTTCGGATAGTGTATAGGCAATCCCCAACTCTTTCCATTTATACTCGCCCATCTTATGGAATGGAAGCAGCTCTACCATCTCAATGCATTTATATGGTTTTAAATATTCCGCTAAACTCTTTAACCTGTCAATATCCATTGTCCATCCTGGTAAAAGGACATGGCGTATCCATACTTTCTTACCTGTCTTTTCACAGTAATCCAAAGTAGCCAATGTATTGACATTACTGCTTCCTGTCAGCTTTATAGACTGCTTATTATCCAAACTCTTTATATCCAGCAGTATCAGGTCAGCTTCATCAATGACAGCCTTGGAACGTGAAACAGGAATGCATCCTGATGTGTCTATTGCAGTATGTATCCCGTTCTCCTTACACATCTTAACAATATCCAATACGAATTTGATCTGCATAAGAGGCTCTCCGCCTGAGATGGTAACACCACCGGTCTTAATATATCTTTTGTAACTTAAAATATCGTTTATGACGGTTTCTGAATCAGTCACCTTTCCTGACCTCATAGCACAGGTGGAATCCTTATTGTTATTCTTATCCTCATAAACACTCCAGGTATCGGGATTATGGCAGTAAAGGCATCTTAATGGGCAACCCTGAACGAACAGGACATATCTTATGCCTGGTCCGTCCACAGTACCAAATGATTCAATTGAATGTATCCAGCCTTTAATGCTCATATAATAAATACCTTCTTCCTATTAAAGCTTTTCATGATATGTACGGTGTATGACATCCAGCTGCTGTTCGCGTGTCAGCTTTATGAAGTTTACTGCATATCCGCTCACACGGATAGTAAGCTGCGGGTACTGTTCAGGATGCTCCATCGCATCAAGCAATACTTCCTTGTTTAATACATTCACATTAATATGATGTCCTGAATCAGCAAAATATCCGTCCAAAAGGGCAGCCAGATTATTAATCCGTATTTTTTCAGTCTTGCCAAGTGTTTGAGGTATTATGCTGAAAGTATACGAAATCCCATCCTCTGCATGCTCATATGGAAGAAATGCCACGCTTCTCATGCTTGCAATGCTTCCATGGCTGTCGCGGCCATGTAAAGGATTAGCTCCAGGCGCGAATGGTTCGCCTGCCTTGCGTCCGTCTGGCGTGGAACCGGTTTTTTTGCCATAAACAACATTTGAAGTAATTGTAAGAACTGACATTGTCGGTCTTGCGTTTCTATATGTCTTGTGGTTTCTTAGTTTGTCCATGAAGTCTTTTACGACTTTTGCCGCTATCTCATCAACTGCAGGATTGTTATTACCGAACTTAGGATAATCGCCTTCTAATTCAAAATCCACAGCTAATCCTTCTTTATTCCTTATAGCACGGACTTTTGTATGCTTTATGGCAGATAAGCTGTCTGTCACAACGCTTAATCCTGCGATACCGCATGCCATTGTCCTAATTATCTCTTCATCATGAAGAGCCATCTCTATACGCTCATAGCAGTATTTGTCATGCATATAGTGAATGACATTAAGAGTGTTTATATATAACTTTGCAAGCCAGTCACATACCTTGTCATACTTTGCCATTACCTCATCATAATCAAGATACTCGGATGTTACAGGTTCAAACACAGGTGTAATCTGTGTACCGTATATCTCATCTTTTCCTCCATTTATTGCATACAATAAAGCTTTGCCTAAATTTACCCTTGCTCCGAAGAACTGCATCTGCTTGCCGATCCTCATAGCTGAGACACAGCAAGCTATACCGTAATCATCACCATAAATAGGTCTCATTATGTCATCGTTCTCATACTGAATGGAGGATGTTTTAATGGATATAGAGGAAACAAAGTTCTTGAAACTCTGAGGAAGATTCTGACTCCACAGGATTGTAAGGTTAGGTTCAGGTGCAGGCCCGAGATTTACAAGCGAATGAAGGAAACGGTAGCTCATTTTTGTAACCATATGCCTTCCATCCTCACACATGCCTCCGATAGCTTCTGTTACCCAGACCGGGTCTCCGCTGAACAGTTCATCATATTCAGGCGTCCTTAAAAACCTTACTAGACGAAGCTTAATTATGAAATTGTCCACCAGTTCCTGTATTTCAGTTTCAGTAAATCTACCGCTATTAAGATCTCTTTCAGAGTATATATCTAAGAATGTCGATACCCTGCCCAGACTCATAGCAGCCCCGTTCTGCTCCTTTATTGCAGCTAAATAGCCGAAGTACAGCCATTGAATAGCCTCTTTTGTATCAGCAGCGGGCTTGGTAATATCAAACCCATAAGAAGCAGCCATTTCTTTTAATTCAGATAAAGCACGGATTTGTTCACTTATCTCTTCACGCTGACGAATTACAGATTCATCCATAACATCAAAAACATATTCTGACTTGGCTTTCTTCTTTTCAGCAATTAGAAAATCGGTACCATACAGGGCAACTCGTCTGTAATCCCCTATTATCCTTCCGCGTCCATATGCATCTGGAAGCCCGGTTATAATTCCTACATGACGCGCTTTCTTCATTTCATCTGTATAAGCATCAAAAACACCATCATTATGGGTTTTTCTATACTTAAAAACATTGCCTATGTCCTCAGGTAGTTTTTTCCCATATGTATCAAGCTGGTTATGTACCAGACGGATTCCGCCGAAAGGCATTATAGAGCGTTTTAAGGGTTCATCAGTCTGAAATCCTACTATTTGCTCTAAATCCTTATCAATATACCCTGGCTCATGTGATGTAATTGTTGATATCTTTGATTCATCAATTCCATAAATTCCTCCGCGCAACCTTTCTTCCTTTAACAGATTTTCTACCTTTTTCCATAGCTTTTTCGTATTATCAGTAGCAGATGCAAGAAAGCTCTCATCTTCATCATACGGCGTATAGTTATTTACTATAAAATCTCTTGTATTAATCTCACTGTTCCATTTCCCATTCTTAAATTCCATATATTTATCCTCCAAAAGGTCATTTTCTTTTAAATTTATAAACCAACCAACAGGTGGCATATAGAATATACCACAAGTTATACATACAATCCGTAACATTTGTTACATATGTTTAAATATTTAACATTTTTATGTTAATACCTGTTACAAGTATACACTCTTTCATAAACTACAAATTTATCTTGTTTTTTAAATACTATTTATTCTTAATATAAAAAATGTTATTCTTTATACTGATGTATCAGTTATACGCACGGAATTATTATTGTCCTGCTCAGAATCTCTGCAAGACTTACTAATTTCGTTACGCAATAATCCGTGCAGATAGTGAAATATAAAATTAATATAGAGAAAGGGATAAGCATGATCATTAAAAACACAACAACCGCAAACAGATGGATTATTCTTTTTGGAGGCTTTTTGCTCTCATTAATGGGAGGAATGAGTTATGCATGGGGTTCATTTGTAATGCCATTAGTAAACGATTGGGGATGGACAGTGACGGAAGCAACCCTTCCATTCACAATAATGATTATCGTTTTTGCTCTGACAATGATACCGGCTGGTTGGCTACAAGATAAAATAGGACCAAGAAAAATTGCTGTATGGGGTTCTGTCCTGTTTTTTGTTGGATATGCTTTATCAAGCATGCTAAGATGGATACCGAATCCTGCCTGGCTTGTTCTAGTTTATGGATTAATTGTCGGTACTGCATGCGGATTGACTTATTCTTGTATTGCTCCAGCCGCTCGTAAATGGTATCCGGACCATCCAGGATTTACAGTTTCAACTTCTGTTATGGGATTCGGTCTCGCAGCAGTCGTGTTCTCACCTTTAAAACGTTCTATGATTGATTTGTGGGTGTTGACGGAACTTTAATGGCATTCTCTGTTATAGTAACTGTCATTTCAATGACAGGAGCATTGATAATTAAGAATCCGCCTGAAGGTTATACTGTATCTGCTACAAATATTTTTAAGAAGAATATCGAAAAGAAGGCTGTCTCACCAGTTGAAGATATTCCGCCAAACCTGTTCATTAAAAGAAAAGAATTCTACATTTTATGGGGAGCACTCGCAATGGTTATAGGGGGAGGTTTGACTGCGATAGGTCTAATTCCTGCTTATGCTGAAAGCGTTTTGAATTTAAGTCCTGCGGTTGCAGCTACTGCAGTATCTGCTTATGCCCTTACAAATGGATTTGGGAGACCAGTCGTAGGATACTTATCTGATAAATTTGGTACTATGCGTATAATGGTAATCACATATATAATACAGGCAACTGTATTTATTCTCTTGCCATGGGTTGCTGTAAATTTATGGCTGCTTATATTTTGTTCACTTCTCTTAGGTATAGGATACGCAACGACATTCGCTCTCTTCCCTGTTCTTGTCGCATCAGGATTTGGTTCAAAATATCTAGGGATAAACTATGGGTTAGTGTTCAGCGCGTTTGGTATCGGTGCTCTGACCAGCTTGCTCGGTTCCTGGCTTCTTGATATTACTGATTCATACTCACCTGCATTTTTCTTAGCTGGTGCAACTACAATAATAGGGCTTTTGTTGTTGTTTGTCCTACGAAGAGGTATGATGAAAAAAACATCTATTTCTTAGTAGTATTTATTATCATTATTAAAGCTACAGTTACTTCATGCCTATACGATAGGAAGCAGCTATATGATCAATTAGTTCATCTACCGGTTTAGTCCCATCTAATCGCAGAACCGGGCAGTTTACTTTCTTTATCCATTCTTCATGTAGAATCCGACATCTTTCCGGTGGTTTATTTGTATCATAGGCTTTTGCCCATTCAATGAACTTCTCGTGTTCAATGAACATGTCTCCACCTTCTAGAATTCTTTTACCGAAACGTTCGAATTCTCTTTTTTTAATTCTCTCAATCCTTATATCTGTCGGAGTATCTACCCAAACCACTAAATCAAACCATGGTATGAACACATCACCCCATGAGCATAATGATCCGCTTATTACACATTTAGGATATATCTCAATGTCCTGTCTTAATAACTCTATCCGTTCTTCCCGAGGACGACTCTTAATAAAAGGTGGATCAGTCAGTGACCAGAAATAGTAATCAGTATCCAGCCATTTATAACCATATTTTTCTTCAAGAGTTCTTCCGAGATGGGAAGTTCCAGCACCTGAAGCCCCCAAGACATGTATGATATCTATCATTTACTCACTCCATTTACTCGAAGCCCTATAGATGCTTCACTCATTATGTACGTTTACTGCTTTAATGTATACAGTATATAAATATATCATAAAAAGTCCAATATTATTATATGGATGGTACTTAAAAGTATACAAAACATTTTAACAAAGGATATAATCTATTACTTAGGATAGTTAAGTCGATTTTATTATGTGTTTCTCGTATTTTTCTTGACTTAATTGTCATTTATATTGTGTAGCTATGATGTGACTAATTATTTATGAAAAGGAAAATTGAAATAAGTCTTCTTGTTTGGAAAAACAAAGGTACTGATAGAATGCCAATCATAATAAATTGAGCAAGGCAGGCAGGTAAAACCTATACTCTTAAGCAGTTTTGCAAGGAATATTTTAAAATGTTATCTATGTTTATCTTGAAACCAATCTCGCTATCGAATCATACTTCCATAACAATAATGCACCCGAGAAAATAATACGATATCTAGAGTCATCTGAGAGAGAGAAAATATTCCTGATGAAACCTTAATTATCTTTGATGAAATACAATCCTGTGAACGTGCGCTCACTTCCCTGAAGTATTTCTGCGAGGAAATACCTTCAAACCCACTTGATATAAAAGAAAAAAGCATAGAAAATATAGTATTTCCAAAACTTCTGTTTAAGCCTTCTTGGTGGAGATAAGTGAGATCGAACCTCCTTCTTTTTGCAAGTGGTGCGATTACACACTCCAACTCACAAAACCAATTTCATGTCTATCTGCTTAACAACAGATATAAATAAGTATGACAGAAATGAAGTAAACGAGCCTAGAACAATCTGGGATATGTCATTAAAACACAAAAATGATATTACTAATACCTGTGCTGATATTGTTATTCTTATAATACTATGTTATAAAGAGAAAAACAGTATAAGGAGAAAAGTTATAGAAAACCGGTGGTTACTTGTAAAATGTATGACTATGCTGTCCGATATAAGTTATTAATATTTATCAGGAGAAAATGAATCTATGTTTAAAGATATCGTAAATATGAGAAAGTCAAGTAATTACGAGAATATTCGAATTGAAGAAGTAAGAAATGAAAATTAAATATTTAGGTACGGCAGCCGGTGAGGGCATACCCGCATTATTGTGTAACTGTGAAATTTGTAAAAAATCAAGAGCCTTGGGTGGCAAGAATTTACGTGCAAGGAGTCAAGCCTTGATTGATGACATATTATTAATTGATATGCCACCTGAAACTTATTCAAACTTCCATAGATATAATATAGATTTGTTAAATATTCGTTACTGGCTCGTTACACATACGCATTCAGATCATTTTTATAAAGATGAATTAGCATATACTAGTAACGGTGTTTATGCTCATCATTATGATGATTGGCATGGAATCGACATATACGGGAGTATAGATTTAAAGGAGTCGTTAGATAAAGTAATTAATACTGAAAAACATAAAAAATACATGCGTTATGAGCCTAAATTACCATTTGTTAAATTTACTTGCAAAAAATATGATATAACTCCTTTAAAAGCCAATCACGGTACGGAGAACCCATTTATTTATCTGATAGAAAAAGATGAAAAAATTTTTCTGTATGCTCATGATACAGGTTTATTTTTAGAGGAAACTTTAAATTACCTTAAAACATCAAATTGTAAATTGGATCTGGTTTCTCTTGATTGCACGGCAGGAAGTATGATGGATTATCATTATCCACTACATATGTGCTTGGGTTGGAATATTAAGTGTCGTGATGAATTACTTACAAACAATTTAGCAGACCAAAACACTAAATTTGTTTTAAACCATTTTTCGCATAATGGTACAGATGTAATTTATGATGATTTTCGTATGATTGCTTATAAATATGGATTTATAACATCGTATGATGGTTTGGAAATAGAACTTTAATTAACATTATAAAAACGAGAAATTTATTTATATTCGCTAAATAGGAGTAAACTCTAAAATATTCAATTTCTCAAATATCTGCAAAAGTAATAAAATTCGATAAACACATCAGTATACATGAATTGTTGGTTCAAATTAAATATTTGGTGGAGATAAGCGGGATCGAACCGCTGACCTCTTGAATGCCATTCAAGCGCTCTCCCAGCTGAGCTATACCCCCGACTTTCAATAATATACTATTTATTCCTTGGTTATGTCAACCTCTATTTATATCTCAAGAGATGGATCCGCATTGATATCGAAATCCTCTTCATTTATGTAATATGCAGCTGATGCTATCATTGCTGCATTATCAGTACACAGATGGATATCAGGAAAGAAAACTTGTGTTTTTTCTTTTATTGCTTTCATTTTTAATGCTTCTCTTAATCCTCTGTTTGCAGCTACTCCTCCTGCTACTACTATTTTCTTGCTTTTAGTCTCGAATACTTTTTCAACTAAAACATCGATTACTGCTTTTTGAAAAGATGCTGCTACATCCTCTTTACTGTATTGCTCATTTTTTTGTTCCATTGAATGTATATAGTTAATAACTGCAGTTTTTAGGCCTGAAAAACTGAAATCGTAAGGATTATCTTTAAATTTCACACGAGGAAATGTGATTGCATCTGGATTACCCTCTAATGCCATTTTATCGATTTTCGGACCTCCTGGGTAAACCAGTCCCATCACTCTTCCTACCTTGTCATATGCCTCTCCGACAGCATCGTCACGCGTACCCCCGATATTTTGAATATCATCATATCCCTTTATATCCAATATATTTGTATGCCCTCCTGATACTAAAAGGCATACAAAAGGAGGTTCTAAATCCTTATGAGTAAGATAATTCGCTGCTATATGACCCTTAAGATGATTAACAGGTATTAATGGAATATCAAGAGCTGCAGCAAGTGCTTTCGCGGCTGTTATGCCGATTAATAGGGCGCCTACAAGACCTGGGCCTTGCGTTACACCGATTGCATCTATTTCTTTCTTTTTTATCCTAGCTACTTTGATTGCTTTATCAATTACAAACATAATATACTCGACATGTTTTCTTGATGCGATTTCTGGTACAACTCCACCATATTCTTCAAAAATTTCAGCTGATGAAGCAATAATATTTGACATTATGATTCTACCGTCTTTTACTACGGAAGCGGCAGTCTCATCACAGCTTGTCTCTATTCCTAAAATAATCATAATACTATGTGAAATACGAACTGATCCAATATACAGAAGACACCTAAAACGGTGACATAATATGCAAAGTATTGTATCTTTCCTTTTAATACTGTCTTCACAAAAATCTTTATAGCAAAAAATCCAGAGATTCCTGCAAAAATCATACCAATAAGGATTGGTAGTATATCGATATTCGCAAATCCAGCTTTTGCCGCATCATATGTTTCCAGAATGAATCCGCCTAATATTACTGGTATCGACAATAAAAACGCGAACTTCACTGCATCTTCTTTCTTTATCTTTCTAAACAGTCCACCTGTAAGAGTAGATCCTGATCTGGAAATACCAGGCAGGATTGCTACCATCTGCATGATTCCGATAAATAACGCATCGTACCATTTCATGTTTTCCTTCTCTATCGTGCCAGGTTTTAGCTTTGAGGATATTAACAGGAAAATCGCAGTTATCAGGAAACCTATTCCGAGAGTTACTCCGCTGTCATTAAAACCTTCAAAAATATCACTAAACAGCACTCCTGCTATACCTGCTGGAATTGTCGCTATAATGAGCCACAATGTAAGTTTCTGTATCGGTTTTTTCAGCAATGTAAGTATATCTTTCCAAAACACTACACACACAGCGACCAAAGTCGCAAAATGAACAGCAACGTTAAATGCAAGAGTAGGAGTATCTATATTAAGTATTTTTTCAAACAAAACCAGATGCCCAGAACTGGATACCGGTAGGAATTCTGTAAGACCTTGAATAATTCCTAATAGAATAGCTTCCCATATGCTCATGATACGTGTTCTTCCAATAACTTCCCTTTATATATTAATTTTGGAGGAGTATTATTTAAAATAGTGCTTTCCTCCACAATACATTTTGCAATAGTCGGATCTGATGGGACAAAATACATCACTTCCATTAAAGCTGATTCAATAATCGACCTTAATCCGCGTGCACCGCTCTTTCTTTCCAAAGTCTTTTTTGCTATCGCATACAAAGCTTTTTCTTCAAATATGAGCTCGCATCCGTCCATCTCCATTATCTTTTTATATTGCTTTATCAAAGCATTCTTAGGTTCTTTCAATATTGATACAAGAATATCCTCTGTAAGCTGTTCTAGTGTCACTATGACAGGCAGCCTTCCCACGAATTCAGGTATAAGGCCATACTTAAGCAGGTCCTGTGTCTCAATGTGTTTTAATACTTTATCTTTCTCCACACTATTTGCCTTGAGTATCTCTGCACCAAAACCAATGGCTCTCTTACCTAGTCTGTTCTGAATAATTTCTTCAATTCCCTGGAATGCTCCGCCACATATGAACAGGATATTGGTGGTATCTATCTGTATATATTCCTGTGTAGGGTGCTTTCTTCCTCCCTGAGGGGGAACATTGGCAACTGTACCTTCAAGTATCTTAAGAAGTGCTTGCTGTACTCCTTCTCCTGAAACATCTCTTGTTATTGAGGGATTGTCTCCTCTTCTTGCTATCTTGTCGACTTCGTCTATGTATACAATTCCTCTTTGAGCTCTCTTTACATCATAATCAGCTGCTTGAATAAGCCTTAAAAGTATGTTCTCAACATCATCACCTACATAACCTGCTTCTGTAAGTGTTGTGGCATCAGAAATAGCTATAGGCACATTAAGTATTTTCGCAAGAGTCTGAGCCATATAAGTCTTGCCAGTACCTGTCGGTCCAAGCATGAGTATGTTGCTTTTCTGTATCTCTACGTCATCTTCAGGTTTATGTGATACATTATGGCTTAATCTTTTATAATGATTATACACAGCTACAGATATGGCCTTCTTTGCATCATCCTGGCCTATCAGATAGGAATCAAGCTGCTTTTTTATTTCAACCGGGTGAGGTACTTCATCTATTACTGAGGATGTTTCCACATCTGGTTCATCATATCCAAATTCACTGTCAAGAAGATCCGAACATAAGTCTATGCATTCATTACATATATAGACATTCGGACCTGAGATCAGTCTCTGAACCTGGTCTTCGCTTTTACCGCAAAAAGAGCATCTGATCTTCTTTATTTCGTCTGACATTTATATCTCCTTGTTATCTCTTCTCCAAAACTTCATCAATTATGCCATATTGCTTGGCATCAGCTGATGACATGAAGTAGTCTCTTTCTACATCTTTTGCTATCTGCTCAAGTGACTGCCCTGTTTTTTCAGCAAGAATCCTGTTAAGGTTATCTTTAACTTTTAATAGCCACTCTGTGTGAAGACGTATATCAGTTGCTTGACCCTGCACTCCGCCTGATGGTTGATGTATCATTATCTGGCTGTTAGGCAAGGCATATCTCTTTCCTTTTGTACCTGCAGCAAGCAAAAAAGCTCCCATAGATGCTGCAAGTCCAACGCACATTGTAGACACATCGCATTTTACAAGCTGCATAGTATCATAGATAGCAAATCCTGATGTAACAGATCCTCCCGGGCTGTTTATGTACAATTTAATATCTTTTTCTGGATCCTCATGTTCTAAAAACAGCATCTGAGCAATTATAAGGCTTGCTGAAGTATCGTTAACTTCGTCCCCCAAGAATACTATCCTGTCCTTCAACAACCTCGAGAAAATATCATAGGACCTTTCCCCTCTGCTGGTCTGCTCAATTACATATGGTATCGTATTCATTTATTATCCTTCCTTGGCAGTTATTCTTTGTCTGCCGTATCTTCCTCGGCTTTCTTTGTGCTTTTCTTTGGAGCCGCTTTCTTTTTAGGTTCCGCCTTCTTGGCTTCTGCCTCTTCTTTTTCTTCTTTCTTTTCAGCTTTCTTTGCTTTTACTTCTTTAACTTTCTTTGCTGATGTGTATATAAGGTCTATAGTTTTGTCATCTGCTATCTTGTCAGAGTAATACTTCTTGTAGTCGCCAATAGCTTTTTTAATCTGATCAAGCTCCATTTTATACAATTCTGCTTCTTTCTTGAGCTGTTCTTCTATCTCTTCATCTGTTACCTGTATATTTTCTGCATTTCTGATAGCTTCGACAACAAGATCACGCACTACCATCATTCTGGCTTGTTCCTTATACTGGCTCTTGATATCTTCCATTTTCATTCCGGTATATTCAAGATACTGCTCAAGCGTATACCCACTGTACTGCATCTCCATTTTCATGTTTTCAATTATCCTGTCAGTAGCCTGTTCAATCATTGCGTTAGGCACATCTACTTTAGCGTTTTCACATGCGACTGCAAGCGCTTGTGAACGCATGGAATCTTCTGCTCTTTTCTGTCTGTCTTCCAGCATCTTCTTTCTTGTTTCTTCCTTATACTGCTCGACAGTATCATACTCACTTATATCTTTTATAAATTCATCATCAATTACAGGAATTTCCTTAACTTTAATCTCATGAAGTACAACCTTGAAAACAGCTTCTTTGCCTTTTAATTCCTCAGCATGATACTCATCAGGGAATTTAACAAAAACATCGAACTCATCATTTATATTATGTCCTATTATTTGATCCTCAAATCCTGGGATAAATGATTTTGATCCGATTACCAGTTCATGTTTTTCGGCTTTTCCGCCTTCAAAAGGCACTCCATTAACTGACCCTTCATAATCAATTATTACAGTGTCTTTGTCAGCAACAGGACGGTTGTCCACACTTATCAAGCGTGAGTTCTTGTCTGCTTCCTTATTTAGCGCTTCCTCAATATCCTTATCTGTAACGCTTACCTCTGCTTTTTGTATTTCTACACCTTTATATTCACCAAGTTCAACATCTGGTTTAACATCAACCTTAATTGAGAAAGTAATTCCCTTCTCTTCATCCATATCTTTAATATCTACATGGGGATAATCCACAATCTCAAGTTCCAAACTATCTACTGTTTTTGGATATTCCGAATTTAAAGCCATGTCTATTGCTGTATCATAAAAAACACCTTTACCATATACTCTCTCAATAAGGTACTGAGGTGCTTTGCCTTTTCTGAAACCCTGTATCATATACTTATTTTTGTCTTTGTTATATGCCTTAGTTATATATACATCAAATTCCTCTTTCGTAAGAGCTATTTCCAATTCTACTGTATAGCCTTCTTTTTTTATTATTTTGTTTTCCATTAATATACCTCCGCATTCTTTGCGCTATTGTTTATAATATCATATGACAAATGCTAAATCAATAATATTATATTGCTATATTACATCATATGTAATATTCACTATTAATTGCCTTCTATTACTGGCCTATTTGAAAAAAAGAGTTATATCCTGTATTACAGCTTCAGAATACCGAAATAACCTGGTGCATTCATAATCAAAATACAGATTGCTACCAGTATCGGAAAAATCGTAACCAAAATATGAATTCCTGGGTATCATATATTCAACCTTTTTTTGGTTATTATCGTTTTTTTCAATAACTGTAATAACAACATTATCTTCAGAATTTATGTAGTGATCCAGCTTTTCATCACTGAACTCTAAATTATATCTGTATTCTTTTGATAGCAGAATTTTATCCTCCCCTTTCTTGACTTCCAGAATAAAAACCTGTTTATCAAGCTGCCAGTTATCACTTAGAAAATATTCTACCAGTATTGTTTCGCCTTTTCCTAATCCCCATATTGAAAAATCTTCTATCAGGATATCATTTATTTCGAAAGAATATATTACTTCGAGAATATTATTTTCCTTTTTTTTAGATATAAACTTATAGTTTGCATTATTGTAATAATCTATGTTCTGCAGATAGTCTGATATATAGGTCTCATAAACAAGATCTGACATTAAAACAGTATAAAAATCCTTGTCATTTTCTAGTATGTACAAAATGCCTTTTGAAAATAGAAGAATTCTGTTTTCTTCTGAGAAATCCAGTATTTCAATATCACCATCTGTACTTCTTGCTGTCATTGAATACGAAGTATCTTCATATCCTTCCATGTTTAAATATGATAACTTTACAGATACTGTCGTGTGATTTTCAATGAGATTAGTGATATCATTGTTTTTTGATATCCTGTCAATAGGATTAACCGTCGAGCAAGAAGTCAGCATCATCATTACTGCGACTAAAATGATGATTATTATAGTAGCATTCTTCATACAGTTTTCTTTAACTCTAACTTGTATCTTCCAGACTCCAGCTCTATACATTCCTTCCCTAACAGATTATTGTCTTCATAAATTTCCATTCCTGCTTCTAGTTTTAAAACTGCGCATGTGTTTACCGGAATTTCAATATCCAATGATATTGTTTTTTCATTCTTAATATATGAAGAACGTATAGTGCCATACATACTATCATAAACAGCATTAACTTCTTTTATCGGAGTGTTAAGTCCTGGTGCTATTATGAATCGTTTAAATCCTGGATACTCAGGATCCGGTCTTATTCCTGCAAAATACTTAAAGAATGTTGCAGATATGTCACCGAACATGTGGTGGTTTCTAGAACCCTCGCCATTCCAACACTCATACAAAGTTGTAGCGCCTAATTCTTTAATTGTATGTGCAAAGCTCGGGAAAGTATCTTTAGTAATCATAGAATAAATAAGGTCTGCACGGTCTTTCCTACCTAAAATATTGTTTACATACTTATTTCCAAGTATCCCATAATCAAGATGACCTTCAGCTTCATCGATTGTCCTTAGAAGATGGCTATATATGAGATCAAATTCCTTATCGGAATCATAAAGCTTGTGATATAGCATTGCAGCATAGCAAGTTTGACCGTCACCTTTCAGTCTTCCTGTCAAGGGATCATAAAAAGCTTTTCTGAATCCGGCTTTAATTTTTTTAGCTGTTTTATCAAATTCTCTCGCATCTTCGCGATCACCTATTATTTTAGCGAATTTTTCCAGTACTCTAGCCATAGTATACATACAGGCGGTATCTGTAAGATCAATAGGCGCTTTGAATGAGGACATATTAACAGAAAGCGCAGGACCAATAAAAGGAGCGCACCAGTCACCTACTCCATAGTCATTGACGCATATATTGTCTTGCATCATAGAAAGCATATATTGCATGTTCTTCTTCATGTACTCGTAATATCTACAAATCATTGCTTTATCAGAATAGTATGTGTACATATTATCAGGAAGCCATGTCAGGACTGATGAATAATCCGGACCATTACCCCAGTTATACCCCCAACCAGCAGTAGGTACCATACACGGGATATTGCCTTTCGCCTTCATGGAATCCTTTATATCATTAAGCCATTTTATCCATAATGGGCCAGACATATAATTGAAAAGCATCTGTTCGGTAGAGACATTTGTATCTCCTGTCCATGCATTCTTTTCTCTGTGAGGAGAGTCTGTCAGTAAACCGAACATATTCGAATAAGTAGCCATTTTTGTATTCGTCTGTATCTGATTGATTATGTCATCAGAACAGGTAAACTGACCGATTTCTTTTACTGCTGTGTGTAAAAATACAGCAGTTGCAGAAGATATGTCAGGTGTGTATGTAAATCCTTCTACCTGTGCATATCTAAAACCATGATAAACAAATCTAGGCTGCCAGACTTCTTCCTCGTCGCCTTTTTTAATATATTTATCTGTTTGGAATTCGCCTGTTTTAGTAAAGCCGCTGTTTTGAGCTATATCAAGAGTGCCGTCTTCCTTAAGCTTTTCGTTCATTTTTATTACATACTCTGTACCTTTTGGACCTTTTACTTTAATCCTTACGAAACCTGCCATATTTTGGCCGAAATCAAACAGATATGTATTCTTGGCGACATTTTTTAAACTTACTGCAGGGTAATCTCTGTCATGTTTTACAGAAGGCATTTCATTTGCTTTAAGTATTCCTCCTGGATCTCTAGATATACTTACATTAACCCAGTTGTCTGAAGAAGCATCAAAATCACACCATGATGGTATTTCTAACCTCGCATCGTAATATTCGCCATTTCGCAAACTGTTGAATGTGATAGGGCTCATATGGCTTTCCCATGTAATATCTGAAGGTATGCATATTTGCTTATTATCTTTTGTTGTTATATGCAATTCGCATATCATTTTCGGGCTACCCTTCCAAGAAGCGGCTTGAGTGTTCCATTGATCTGTTGTTGGAAGATTGAAAAAACCGTTACCAAGTATGACACCCATCATATTACTGCCTTTTCTTAGGTATTCAGTAACATTGAAAGTGTAGTACAAAAGAGTCTTGTCGTATGCTGTGTAAGGCGGATCCATAATATGGTCATTAATCTTTTTTCCATTAATATATGGTTCAAAAAACCCTGCTCCTGCTATATAAAGCATAGCCTTCGAAATATCGTTTGTAATATCAAATCTTTTTCTTAGGTATGGAGATGAAGCCATAAGTTCTCTTGGTACCTTATATCCGCTTTGTATAAATCGTCCTACCCATGCCTCATCAAGTTTTCCAGTATCAAAAAATGCGTCTTCACTTTGAGCCCTCTCACCGTTTTTATCTGTTATACTGACATTCCAACGGTATGTAGTTCTAGGCATCAGTTTTCTGCCTTTATATTCAATCAGGATGCATTGATCTCCTTTAATGTTCTTGGAATCCCATACCATTCTGTTGCCGGTCATGACTTTAATTCTGTATGAGCGCTGTCTGTTACCTTTTCCATCCTGCATAAGCTTCCAGGAAAATCTTGGAATCTCATCAATACCTAGTGGGTTAGTAAGGTAGTTAACTGTTAAATCCTTGATTGTGATAGACATTTTGTTTTATCTCCTGTGTTCATATATTATGTACTTATTATATCTATAAGGGGAGTATATAACAAGGAAAAAAACAGAGACAGGTGAATACCTGTCTCTTCATAATTTCTATTAAGAATTAAATCTTATTTGAATATCTTAGCAACGCTTCCTGCTCCGACTGTCCTTCCGCCTTCTCTAATAGCGAATCTTAAACCTTCTTCCATAGCGATTGGTGTGATAAGAGTGATTCTCATATCAATGTGATCGCCAGGCATGCACATTTCAATGCCTTCTGGAAGGTTAGCAACACCGGTAACGTCTGTTGTTCTGAAATAGAACTGAGGTCTGTAACCTGTGAAGAATGGGGTATGTCTTCCACCTTCTTCGGCTGTCAAAACGTATACTTGGCCTTCATATTCTGTATGAGGTGTAATTGATCCTGGTTTAGCAAGAACTTGTCCTCTTTCTATATCAGTTCTCTGAACGCCTCTTAACAAACATCCTACATTGTCACCTGCTTGTGCGAAATCAAGAATCTTTCTGAACATTTCAACGCCTGTTACTACTGTTGATGTTACAGCGGTCTTAAGTCCAACGATTTCTACTGTATCCTGAACTTTTACTGTTCCTCTTTCAACTCTGCCTGTTGCAACTGTTCCTCTACCGGTAATTGAGAAAACGTCCTCTACTGGCATAAGGAAAGGTCTGTCAACTGCTCTTTCAGGTGTAGGAATATATGAGTCAACAGCTTCCATAAGCTTATGGATTGATTCATACTCAGGAGCGCTTGTATCTGTTGATGTTGATTCAAGAGCTTTTAATGCTGAACCCATTATTATCGGAATATCATCTCCAGGGAATTCATACTCAGATAATAGTTCCCTTAATTCCATTTCAACAAGTTCAAGAAGTTCTGGATCATCTACCTGGTCAGTCTTGTTCATATATACTACGATATATGGAACACCAACCTGACGAGCAAGAAGGATATGTTCTCTTGTCTGAGGCATTGGCCCATCTGCTGCTGATACAACAAGGATAGCTCCGTCCATCTGAGCAGCGCCTGTGATCATGTTCTTAACATAGTCAGCATGGCCTGGGCAGTCAACGTGTGCATAATGCCTATTTTTTGTCTCATATTCAACGTGTGCAGTAGCAATCGTGATTCCTCTTGCTTTTTCTTCTGGTGCTGCGTCGATTTGATCGTATGCTTTGAAAACGATATTTTTATCAGTTAAAGCTAATGTCTTTGTAATAGCAGCAGTTAATGTTGTCTTGCCATGGTCTACGTGTCCGATAGTACCGATATTGCAATGTGGTTTGGTTCTTTCAAATTTTGCTTTTGCCATTTTATTTTTTTCCTCCAATTATAATGAGCTAGTTTAAATATTAATCATATACATTCTACATATGAATGTGGGTTGTGTCAATAGTTCGTTTTGAGGATTTTGGATGCCATTTCGTCAGGAACTTTCTCAAAATGATCGAATTGCATAGTAAATGTGCCTCTTCCCTGCGTATTTGATCTGAGGTCTGTTGCGTATCCGAACATCTCTTTTAAAGGAACAGTACTAGTAATAACAGATTCAATTCCTCTGGCTTCCACATTCTCTATTTTTCCTCTTTTTGCTGTTATATCTCCAAGTACATCACCAAGATTATTTTCAGGTACAAATACATCAACACGCATAACAGGTTCCAACAGAATAGGGTCGCCTTTAAGACATGCTTCCTTGAAACCCATGCTCCCAGCTATCATGAAAGCCATATCAGACGAGTCAACCTCATGATATGAGCCATCCACAAGAGTAACTGCGACGTCTACTACGGGATAACCCGCTTTAATCCCGTTTCCTAAGGATTCCCTAATGCCTTTTTCCACTGCAGGGATGTATATCTTCGGTATTGAACCTCCCACAGTCTTATCAGTAAAAGTAAATCCCTCACCTTGTTTTGCTGGTTCTATTTCTAGTACTACATGACCATACTGCCCGTGACCTCCTGACTGTCTGACGAATTTTCCTTCGGCGCGGGCTGGTTTGGTAATTGTTTCTTTGTATGTGACCTGTGGTCTTCCTTTTGTAGCTTCAACATAGAACTCTCTTCTCATTCTGTCTACAATAATATCCAGATGAAGCTCTCCCATACCTGATATTATTACCTGTCCGGTATCCTGATCGGTCTTAAATTTAAAAGTCGGATCTTCATCGGATAGCTTCTGCAAAGCAGATGACATCTTATCCTGGTTAGCTTTATCTTTTGCCTCAACAGCAATAGAAATAACAGGTTCTGGAAATTGCATTGATTCAAGTATTACAGGATCTTTTGGATCACACAAAGTATCGCCTGTAACTGTAAATTTCAAGCCTACTGCACATGCTATATCTCCTGAATATACTTTATTAATATCAGTCCTGCTGTTTGAATGCATCATTAGTATTCTGCCTATACGTTCTTTTTTATTCTTGGTGGCATTTAGAACATAAGATCCTGTTTCCAGTGTCCCAGAATATACCCTGAAAAAGCATATCTTTCCTACATATGGATCCGACATAATCTTAAATGCCAATGCGGCAAACGGTTCCTCATCATTTGAAGGTTTTGTTATAATCTTTGAATGATCATTCATTTCTACGCCTTCTATATCATGGACCTCCACAGGCGAAGGAAGATAATCAGTAACAGCATCAAGAAGTTTCTGGACTCCCTTATTTTTATATGACGAACCGCAAAGTACCGGAGTTATACTGAGTTTGATGGTTCCAGCTCTAAGAGCGGACTTTATTTCACTATCCTCAACATTTTCTCCTTCCAGATACTTTTCCATTAAACATTCATCTTCATCGCATACAGACTCAATCAGCTTTATACGGTACTCGGTAGCCAAATCAAGCATATCTTCAGGGATTTCTCTTTCTTCGATATTATTGCCCAAATCATCCATATAGAAATATGCCTTGAATTTTACAAGGTCAATTATTCCTCTGAATGTAGCTTCTTTCCCAATAGGCAGCTGGATTGGCACTGGATTGGCATTAAGTCTTTTTTTCATCATTTCGATACAACGGAAAAAGTCAGCACCAGTAGTATCCATTTTGTTGATATAGGCGATTCTTGGTACTTTGTACCTGTTTGCCTGCCTCCATACGGTTTCTGACTGCGGTTCAACACCGCCTTTAGCGCAGAAAACCGAAACAGCGCCATCAAGCACACGAAGGCTTCTTTCCACCTCCGCAGTAAAATCGACATGGCCTGGGGTATCGATTATATTAAGACGGTAGTTTTTCCAATAGGCTGTTGTAGCAGCAGAAGTAATAGTTATTCCTCGCTCCTGTTCTTGTTCCATCCAGTCCATCGTTGCTGCTCCCTCATGAACCTCTCCCATTCTGTAAAGTTTACCTGTATAGTAAAGTATCCTCTCAGTAGTAGTGGTTTTGCCTGCATCGATGTGGGCCATTATTCCTATATTTCTAGTGTTTTCAAGTGCATATTCTCTTGGCATATCGTTATTTTAGGATTACCACCTATAATGAGCAAATGCTTTGTTGGCTTCTGCCATCCTGTGCATTTCCTCTTTTCTCTTAAAGGTATTTCCTACTCCGTTAACGGAATCAAGAATCTCTGCAGCAAGTCTTTCTTTCATGGTACGTTCATTTCTGCTTCTTGAGAACTGAACAAGCCATCTCAAGCCAAGAGCCTGCCTTCTCTCCGGACGGACTTCCATAGGAACTTGATAAGTCGCGCCTCCGACTCTCCTTGCTTTAACTTCAAGAGCAGGCATTATATTCTCCATAGCCTGTTTAAAGACTTCCAGAGGTTCTTTGCCTGTCTTTGTTTTGATAATATCAAAAGCATCATAGCATATTTTCTGTGCTACGCCTTTTTTACCATCAAGCATTAAATTGTTTATTAGTTTTGTCACCACTTTATCCTTATACAAAGGATCCGGCAACACTTCTCTCTTTGGGACATGTCCTTTTCTTGGCACTTGTCTTCCCTCCTTAATAATAATTTTTCATAGGTACTCAACCATGTTAGCTGTCAGTCCAGGTACACATCACCTTTTGAGTATATATGTAAGTACCTGATACTTCAAAGTACGTTATTTACCTTTTTTTGCACCGTATTTGGATCTGCCTTGTTTCCTGTTCGCAACTCCCTGGGTGTCTAAAGTTCCTCTAATGATGTGATATCTTACGCCTGGTAAATCCTTTACTCTTCCGCCTCTTATAAGAACAACACTGTGCTCTTGAAGATTATGACCGATTCCTGGTATGTATGATGTCACTTCGTATCCGTTAGAAAGTCTTACTCTTGCTATCTTTCTTAATGCAGAGTTAGGTTTCTTTGGTGTATTAGTTTTTACTACTGTACATACACCTCTCTTCTGAGGACAAGCTACTGTTGTAGTTCTCTTCTTTAGAGTGTTCATGCTTTTCTGCAATGCTGGTGCAAGGGATTTCTTTTTGGATACCTGCCTTCCATTAGTTACTAATTGATTAAATGTTGGCATCTTCTTCCTCCTTTCATTAAAATTTATATATTTATTTCAAAATACATACTACTGTTGCACATACGCTTATACCGTTAAGCAGTCCAAGCTGTTTTGAAGTATCAGCATATCTTACCTCTATGCCTTTGTTCTTGCATAATTCCACAACTGGTGCGGTAAGTGCAGTGTTGGCATCCTTTGCAATGTAAACTATCATTGCCTGGTCTCGTAAAATGGCTTTTAATGACTGTTTTAGACCAATTGTTTTCTTTTCATTAACAGTCGCCATTATTACTATTCCTTTTCCTCTTCTTCCGCTTCTTCTATATCATTAGAATCCGCATCTTCTAAAAGGCCTTTACTATCATACTCTTCAGATTGGTTTTCGTCAAGAATTTCTTCTTCGTCATCCATATCCCCGAAAAGGTCGACTTCATCTTCATAAGCCTCGTCAGCAGCGACTTCTTCTTCATCATCATCTGTAGGGTCCATCTCAAGATACGGATCTTGATAACTATTCATTCCAGTTCCTGCTGGTATCAGTTTTCCTATAATAACGTTTTCTTTGAGACCTATTAAATAATCTGTCTTGCCTTTTATCGAAGCTTCTGTTAGGACACGAGTTGTCTCTTGGAATGATGCTGCAGACAAGAAAGATTCAGTTGCAAGAGAAGCTTTACTGATACCTAATAGTACCCTTTCTCCTGTTGCAGGTTCTCTATTTTCTCTTACAGCAAGTTCGTTCTGACTGATGAAATCACTTGCATCGCAGTAACTGCCTGGAATGAGGTTAGTATCACCGCAATCCTCTACTTTTACCTTTCGAAGCATCTGCTTGACTATTATTTCAATGTGTTTATCGTTAATATCAATACCCTGAAGCTTATAAACCTTCTGAACTTCGCATGCAATATATCTATGCACTCCATCCACGCCCTTAATCCTTAATATATCATGCGGATTTTCAGAACCCTCTGTTATCTTATCACCCTTTTTAATTTCCTGGCCATCTGTAACAGTAAGTCTTGAACCATATGGGATAGTGTAAGTATGAGACTCCTCATTACCAGTTACTATAACTTCTCTGCGTTTCTTAGTCTCATTTATTTTTACTATACCATCATTCTCAGATATTATAGCAAGTCCTTTTGGTTTTCTTGCTTCAAATAATTCTTCGACACGTGGAAGACCTTGAGTAATGTCATCTCCTGCAATACCTCCTGTATGGAAAGTTCTCATTGTCAGCTGTGTGCCTGGTTCTCCAATAGATTGAGCTGCAATAATACCTACCGCTTCTCCGATATTAACAGGCTTACTTGATGCAAGGTTCATGCCATAACACTTCGCGCATACACCAAGTTTCGATTTACAGGTAAGTACAGACCTTACACTAACTTCCTTAATTCCAAGATCTATTATCTTATTAGCAGTATCTGCATCAATGTAACCGCCTGCTTTGACTATTACTTCCTTTGTTTTTTCGTCAATTATAGGCTTTGTTACATAACGGCCATAAATCCTGTCTCTAAGTTTAACAACTACTTCACCGCTATCAACTATATCTGATACGCTAATGCTTTCTTCAGTGCCACAGTCTTCCTCTTTTACTATTACATCCTGTGAAACATCAACTAATCTTCTTGTGAGGTAACCAGAGTCAGCAGTTCTTAATGCAGTATCTGCAAGACCTTTTCTTGCTCCGTTACTAGAGATAAAGAATTCTAAAACATTCAAGCCTTCACGGAAGTTAGACTTAATGGGAATCTCAATTGTCTTACCTGATGTGTCGAACATAAGTCCTCTCATACCTGCAAGCTGTTTGATCTGGTTCGTATCTCCTCTTGCGCCAGACCTGCTCATTATATTTAGAGGATTAAATGCTTCTAATCCTTCCATCAGCCTCTTAGTAACATTATCTGTCGTGTCTCTCCAAAGTTTCACGACCTGGTCATGTCTTTCTTCATCTGTTATAAGGCCTCTTCTAAAGTCTTTTGTGACTTTATCCACTTTTTTCTCTGTTTCGTCAATAATTTCGCTTTTTGAACTCGGGATAATCATGTCACTTACTGATATAGAGATAGCTCCCTGAGTCGAATATCTAAATCCGATTGTTTTAATCTTATCAAGAACTTCTGCAGTTTTAGCGATTCCATGTTTTGTTATACATCTGTCAATTATTCTGGATAGGTCTTTCTTTCCGACCATCTGATCTATCTCCAGATTAAATAATGTAGCAGGATCAGTCCTGTCAACAAAACCCAGATCCTGAGGGATGGCTTCGTTGAAAATAACTTTACCGCATGTTACATCTATTATTTTACTGACTTTTTTGCCGTCTACTTCTTTTTCCATCCTCATTTTGACTTTTGAATGAAGAGTTATTGTTTTTTCCTCCAATGCCATAAGCATTTCATCAAAATTACGGAACACTCTTCCTTCGCCAATCTCGCCATCTTTTGCTGTGGTAAGATAATAGCCTCCCAAAACCATGTCCTGAGTTGGGACAGTGATAGGTTTGCCATCCTTAGGTGCAAGCAGATTGTTCGATGAAAGCATAAGCACTCTTGCCTCCGCCTGTGCTTCAGCTGAGAGTGGGACGTGAACTGCCATCTGGTCACCGTCAAAGTCAGCATTATATGCAGTACATACAAGCGGATGAAGCTTTATAGCCCTGCCTTCTACTAGCACCGGTTCAAACGCCTGTATACCAAGACGATGAAGCGTGGGTGCTCTGTTTAAAAGAACAGGATGATCTTTAATAACATCCTCTAGTATATCCCATACTTCATGACGTATTCTTTCAACCATTTTCTTAGCGCTCTTGATGTTTTGAGCAAACTTATCAGTAACAAGACGTTTCATTACAAAAGGTTTAAAAAGTTCGAGTGCCATTTCTTTTGGAAGACCGCACTGGTACATCTTTAATTCAGGTCCTACCACTATAACTGAACGTCCCGAATAGTCAACTCTTTTACCAAGAAGGTTCTGTCTGAATCTTCCTTGTTTTCCCCTTAACATATCTGATAAGGATTTTAACGGTCTGTTTCCAGGTCCAACTACAGGTTTGCCTTTTCTGCCATTATTAATAAGGGCATCTACAGCTTCCTGTAGCATCCTTTTTTCATTTCTAACGATAATATCAGGCGCAGTAAGCTCTAACAGCCTTTTAAGCCTGTTGTTTCTATTTATTACTCTTCTATAAAGGTCATTAAGATCGGATGTAGCGAATCTGCCGCCATCAAGCTGAACCATAGGACGAAGGTCAGGAGGAATTACTGGAACTGTATCTATAATCATCCATTCCGGCTTATTTCCCGAAACCCTGAAGGATTCCATAGCTTCAAGACGCTTGATTATTCTGCCTCTCTTCTGTCCTGTACTTGAATGAAGATCTTCTTTAAGAAGAGAGCATTCCTTGTCGACATCAATTCTAGTAAGAAGAGTTTTTATCGCTTCTGCACCCATTTGGGCTTTGAAAGCATTCTTTCCGAACTTATCAATGAGTTCCCTGTATTGCAACTCAGAAAGCAGGTCCTTAACCTCAATGGTCTTGTCATTTACTTTTACATTATCATTGTACACATCAAGTACTAGATATGAATTAAAGTAAAGAACCTTTTCCAATGATCTTGGGCTCATATCCAATACTAGCCCCATCCTGCTTGGTATCCCTCTGAAATACCATATATGAGATACTGGAGCAGCAAGCTCTATGTGTCCCATGCGTTCTCTTCTTACTTTGCTCTTGGTAATTTCAACTCCACAACGGTCACATATGATACCTTTGTGCCTAACTCTCTTGTATTTCCCGCAATGGCATTCCCAGTCTTTAGTCGGCCCGAATATTTTTTCGCAGAAAAGACCGCCGGCTTCAGGTTTCAAAGTCCTGTAGTTAATTGTTTCAGGTTTTTTGACTTCGCCTCTAGACCATTCCTTAATCATCTCAGAAGAAGCCAAACCGATTTTTATCATGTCAAAATTTGCGTAATCCTGCATTCTCTACTCTCCCATGTCATCTAAATCAACTATATCCTTTACATCGGATATCTTTGAATAATCTATGCTGGTGTCATCTTCATCAGCAGTCTTCAATACTATACCGGATATATCTTCAGAATCGATATCTTCATCATCCTCAAAATCTTTTTCTTTTGCTAGTTCCATATTAAATAGTTCATCATTATCATAAGCATAGTCCTCTGTTCCAGATATATTTATATCCAGTCTTGGCATATCATCTTCACTTCCGTCACGAAGCATAACGACGGAGTTATCGGATTTTAATATCTTTACATCCAGAGCAAGGCTCTGAAGCTCCTTTACCAGAACCTTGAAGGATTCAGGAATACCGGATTTAGGTATATTTTCTCCCTTGACAATAGCTTCATATGTCTTGACTCTTCCGACAACATCGTCAGACTTGACTGTAAGTATTTCCTGCAAGGTATATGCTGCTCCGTATGCTTCAAGTGCCCAGACTTCCATCTCTCCAAAACGCTGACCGCCAAATTGTGCTTTACCGCCAAGAGGCTGCTGAGTTACTAATGAATAAGGACCTGTGGAACGGGCATGTATCTTGTCATCAACAAGATGATGCAGTTTAAGCATATACATATATCCTACTGTAACTCTGTTATCAAAAGGCTCGCCTGTCCTGCCATCATACAAAACAGTTTTTCCATCTTCGGATAAACCGGACATCTTCAAGCACTCGATAATATCCATTTCCGATGCTCCATCAAATACCGGTGTAGCTATATTCCAGCCTAATGCTCTAGCCGCATACCCTAAATGTACTTCAAGAACCTGACCGATATTCATACGTGAAGGAACTCCTAGAGGATTTAAAACTATCTGTAAAGGCGTACCATCTGGAAGGAATGGCATATCAGCTTCAGGTAATACACGGGATATAACACCCTTGTTTCCATGACGGCCTGCCATCTTGTCTCCAACAGCTATCTTTCTCTTTTGAGCTATAAACACTCTAACAACCTGATTTACTCCGGGATTAAGGTCATCTCCAGCTTCTTTAGTAAAGAGTTTGACATCAACTATAATGCCTGATTCACCATGCGGAACTCTTAATGAAGTATCTCTGACATCTCTGGACTTTTCACCGAATATTGCTCTTAGGAGCCTCTCTTCTGGCGTAAGTTCTGTTTCTCCCTTAGGGGTAACTTTACCTACAAGAATGTCACCAGATCGAACTTCTGCACCTATGCGTATAATTCCTCTTTCATCAAGATCCTTAAGTGCATCGTCACCAATGTTCGGTATATCTCTGGTTATATCTTCCGGACCTAGCTTGGTATCTCTTGCTTCTAGGTCATATTCTTCTATATGTATTGATGTGAAAACATCATCCATTACCAGTTTCTCGCTTATGAGGATTGCATCCTCGTAATTATAGCCTTCCCATGTCATAAATCCGATAAGCACATTCTTGCCTAATGAAATTTCTCCTCCATCTGTAGAAGGTCCGTCAGCAATAACATCTCCAGCTTTAACGGTTTCGCCTTTTTTAACGATTACTTTTTGGTTTATGCATGTTCCCTGGTTGCTTCTTTTATATTTTATTATCCTATATGTATCTTTTTCACCGCTTGGAGTGACAATTACTACTTTGTCAGCGGAAACGCTTTCAACTTTTCCTGCTCTTTTTGCTAAAACGCATACGCCAGAGTCTGTAGCAACTTTATATTCCATTCCTGTAGCGATAATTGGTGCTTCCGGCTTTATAAGGGGTACAGCCTGTCTTTGCATGTTTGATCCCATTAGGGCTCTGTTAGCATCATCATTTTCCAAGAAAGGTATCATGCTTGTAGCTACTGAAACAAGCTGTTTTGGAGATACGTCCATATAATCAACTGTAATTGAGTCTCTCATAACCTTATTATTGCGGTATCTGCAGCTTACTCTCGGTTGAGCGAAATGTCCATCTTTCGTCAGTTCTGAGTTTGCCTGAGCAACAATGTAATTATCCTCTTCATCAGCTGTAAGATAATCGATGACATCAGTTACTACATGTGTGCCTTTATTAACTTTTCGATAAGGTGTTTCAATAAACCCATATTCATTAATTCTTGCATATGTGCTCAAGGACGCTATAAGTCCGATGTTTGGTCCTTCAGGTGTCTCAATCGGGCACATCCTTCCATAATGTGAGTAGTGAACATCACGGACTTCAAAGTTTGCTCTTTCTCTGCTTAAACCTCCTGGTCCCAAAGCTGAAAGCCTTCTCTTATGCGTAATTTCAGCAAGAGGGTTTGGCTGGTCCATAAACTGTGACAACTGGCTGGAACCGAAAAATTCCTTTATTACTGCTGTCACGGGACGAATATTGATTAATGCCTGAGGTGTAACGATATCAATATCTTGGATTGTCATCTTCTCACGAATAACTCTTTCCATTCTAGCAAAACCTATTCTGAACTGGTTCTGTAAGAGCTCGCCAACCGATCTTATTCTTCTGTTACCTAGATGGTCTATATCATCTGTATTATATAGGCCGTAATCCAGTCCCAATAAATAGCTTATTGAAGCTACTATATCAATTCTTGTTATGTTTTTCGGGCATAACTCATATTTTCTCTTTTCAAAAGCTTCTTTAATCTCTTCTTCCGTATTGCAAGATGCAAGTATTTCCTTTAATACCCTGTAGTTTACTTTATCAGTAAGTCCTAATGCAGTATGGCTGAAGTCCACAAAGTATGCTGCATTTACTGTTTCATTTCCGATAACTACATGTATATGATTATCACATTTTACCTTTACAACATTAATACCAGCATTCTCTACAGCTACTGCCTGCTCTTCAGTAATAACATCATTTGCACTAACAAGGATTTCTCCGGTAGCTGTATCAATAATATTTTCAGCTGAAGTGGTTCCCACCAGCCTTGGAGCTATGGAAAGTTTTTTGTTGAACTTATATCTTCCAAATCTAGCAAGGTCATATCTTCTCGGATCGAAAAATAATCCTTCAAACAAATTTTCTGCACTTTCTGTTGTAGGAGGTTCACCTGGCCTTAACCTCTTATATATTTCAAATAATCCGCCTTCTCTTGTCTTTGTTTCATCTTTGGCATATGTAGCATCAAGCTTGTAGTCTTCTCCGAAAACCGCAGTTATATCTGAATCTTTGGCAAATCCTAAAGCCCTCAAAAATACAGTAAGAGGAAGTTTTCTAGTTCTGTCAATTCTTACATACAAAACACCGTTCGAATCAGTTTCATATTCTATCCATGCGCCTCTGTTTGGGATAAGTGTGCTAGAAAAAAGACTTTTCCCAGCTTTATCTTTCTTTTCAGCATAATATGCACCAGGTGATCTGACAAGCTGGCTGACTATTACTCTTTCTGCTCCATTTATTACAAATGTCCCAGTATCGGTCATTATTGGGAAATCACCCATAAATATTTCCTGCTCTTTGACTTCACCGGTATCTCTTCTGATAAGCCTGACTTTCACTCTTAGAGGTGCCTGATATGTAGCATCTCTTTCCTTACACTCTTGAACATCAAGTTTAGGCTTGTCTGCAATCCTGTAATCAATGAAATCCAAAATAAGGTTGTCTGTGTGGTCGCGTACCGGAGAAACGTCTTTAAATACTTCCTTAAGACCTTCATCGAGGAACCACTGATAAGACTTTTTCTGAACTTCAATAAGATTGGGCATTTCTAGAACTTCTTTGATTTTTGAGAAACTCATTCTTTCTCTTTTTCCGTATTGAATAGGATGTATCATTAATTAGTCACCTCATGTCCTTTTCTATATCATCCTCTTGGTACCGGTTTCCATTTTTAACGTTGGTAAACCGGTGCCACATATTACCGTATGCACCCCGATTTCATGAGTTTTCATGCCTGCAGGCGCAAAAATACGCAGATTAGCGCATTATCAGTAATTGTATCTCAATCGCTTTTGCGTGTCAATAGCTTATAGAATTTTTTTATATATTTTTGCAAACACTTATCTTTCTTTTAATAATTAGTTAAGGTAAGTATTCTTTATCTTGGTCATATATCCTTCAAGATATTTTTTGAGTTCAGGAGAGGCTTTATCCATTAGTTGATTAATTCTTTCTCCTTGGTTATATATTTCTTGAGAAAGTATTTCTTCCATACGTTTACTTGTCTGAAGATCAAATATTCGGATATTTTTCAAAGTGGATTCTATTTCCTTTTCAATTAAAGCAAGCAAAGCCATATCTTTGTCATCCAAAGTAAATTCATCTAATATACCTTCTTCAAAACCCATTATGTCATTAAAATCAGTTTTTTTCATATATTCCTATGTCCATCGTATTTTTTTCAGGCTGTCTCACTATTGTAAGAATATAATCATTATTCTCAGCAACGAATACAGTTTCTGAAGTAACTAATATTGTAGAAAAACCTATTGCAATCGCATCTGCGGTATATAAATCAAATTCCTGCTTTCCTATATCCTCAGTAACTACAGTAATATTATTAGATTCTCCTATTATCTGAATTATCTTTGCGCCAGCAGGTGCTGATAGCATTGTAATATATCCTTCTTTTGGCCATGTAAGGGGAGTTGTAAGCTCAATAACCATACGTTGAGTATCAGCGTCCCTGTTTATAACTAGGTCATACTGATCCAAAGAACCAACAAAGGCTTCTTTTGTCTCTATGGTTATGTCCTTATAGCCTGTCCTTTTCAGTGTTTCAATATATTTTAAAAATGCTTCATCGTCAACATTATACACATAAATTCTCAATACCTGATCATAAAACTTATAATAGTTTGTATTTCCATTTTCGATTTTCGGCAAAACTTCAGATCCGAAATATTCAGAAGGCCACTCCTCATCAGTTGAAACTACGAAACTTGGCATGACCGATTCTGTGGGATCTGTATTGTTGTTGCATGAAACCAGCGCAAAGGCCATTATTGCAACGAGTATGAGTGTAGTAATTCTTTTTGCCATTTTATCCTCCGTTACTTGCTTTTCCTGTAATAGTTTATCATACAACCTTCTGCAAGTACATCTCTATCAGTTTTTGATAATCCTTTCAAATAAAGCTTTATCCGTCTTGCTTTGCTAGTCATGTTAAGGGAATCTTCTTTTGTTTCGGATATGTATGCATATACCTCTTCCTTTGCCGAAAGGACCGCTTGCCTGATATTCGGTATATAGACGTATTCATCCAATAAAAGGTTCGGGTCTTCTATAACAGTAAATGGCAACATTCCCCAGTTTATGAGATTGGACCGGTATCTTTTTGTAGCATATTCAAAACATATATTTGCATACCCCTTCAGTACCCTCTGACAGGAAGCTGCTTGTTCTCTTGCAGAACCATCTCCTGGCTTTTTTGCAAATATAAGATGTCCGTCAACACCTTCTTCGGTAGCTGCAAGTTTTGCTTTTTTAACATAATAAGGAGCTTTACGAGATAACGTGAACTCTGCAAGCGCTAATGGATTTGACCTGTAGGAAGAAGTCTCTCCAGAAGGTATAAGCTCATCAGTAGTAGTTACCTCATCTGTCAGAACTGTTGCTACTTTGAGTAAAAGGTTATCAGGCAGTGATGGTATTTCCGGCCAAGGCTTTATATTCGGACCATATATCAGTTCCTGATTGTAATTTGGTTTATTGTATCCGTTATACACTCTCTTTTCATATATATTCCTGTTGAACTCATATTTTGGAATATGTTTATCATATTCAACATCTGTTCCTGCTGTAATATATCCTTTATTTAAAGCAGTGGCGGCAATACTTCTTGCATCCATTAAAGCTACATAAGCTGTTTGGCCATTTTTAGGTATACTTCCTTCTCTGTTTTCAAAATTTCTTGTAGTGTGCCTAACTGACAGAGTATTATTCGCAGGCACATCCCCTGCTCCGAAACACGGACCGCAAAAAGCTGTTTTAATAATTACTCCAGATTCCATAAGTTTATTCATACAACCTAGTTTATTCAGAGCATATGCTACAGGTTGGCTCTGAGGATAAACTGATAGTGAAAATCTTCCACTTCCTGTATCACCCTTTTCCAAGATTGCTGAAGCTTCTATTATATTTTCAAATGTACCTCCTGCACATCCAGCAATAATTCCCTGTCCAGTAAAAAAACTTTTATTTTTTTTATCAGCATATGTTTTTAAAGCATCCAACTTTAGATTGTCCAGTATATCTGAACTGTTATCTAAAAAATCTCTAATAGTATATGCATTAGAAGGATGATATGGCAATGCTATCATGGGTTCAATTTTTGAAAGATCTATGCTTAAAGCACAGTCATATAGAGCTTCATCGGCAGGATGCATCTTTTTATATTCCTCTTTCCTTCCATGAGTTTCATAATACTCTTGTGTTTTTTCATCAGTTGCCCATATTGATGAAAGACATGCAGTCTCTGTAGTCATTACATCAATACCCATACGGTCATCCATTGAAAGGTTCTTTATTCCAGGTCCTGCAAATTCCAATATCATATTAGTCACCAAAGCTTGCTTGAAGACTTTTCCAATCATGTATATAGCTACATCATGAGGTCCTACTCCTTTGTTCATGCAACCGGTCAGATAAACAAGACATATTTTGGGATATTTCAAATTGTATGACTTACCCAGCAATTGTTTTGCGAGTTCGCCTCCGCCCTCACCAATAGCTAAAGTTCCTAATGCTCCATATCTTGTGTGGCTGTCGGAACCGAGAATCATTTTACCGCAACCAGACATCATTTCACGCATATACTGATGAATAACTGCTAAATGAGCAGGAACATAAATGCCTCCATATCTTTTTGCTGCTGATAATCCGAAAAGATGATCATCCTCATTAATTGTACCTCCAACCGCACAAAGAGAATTGTGACAATTGGTCAGGACATACGGAATGGGAAATTTGTTCAAATTACACGCAGAAGCCGTCTGTAAAATTCCTACATATGTGATATCATGGCTTGCCATAGCATCGAATTTAAGCTTTAGCTCATCTTTAGTATCAGATATATTATGCGCTTCAAGTATTGCATGAGTCATTGCGCCTTTTTTAGCTTTTTCCACCTGCTCTGGAGCAAGTTTTGCAGCTTTTATTATTCTATTGTCCTTTAAAACCACTTGTTCATTTATAAACATCGGAAAATCTTCCTTTCGTATGTTATACTTTATTATACTTGAACCAAAAAGTTATGCAAATACAAGATTGGATGAGATAATGAGATACGAACATTTAATTTGGGACTTTGACGGGACACTATTTGATACATACGGGGAAATATCCAAAGTAATTGAGCAGGTATTGGTAAGTAAAGGAATTAATGAGGATTACATTCTGATATCACAAAATCTGCATAAATCCCTGACGCATACCTTACAGCTTCTTTCAGAAAAACATAATCTGGATTATATGAGCCTTGTTGCTAAGTTTATGGAAGCTGAAGAGAAGATGAATGTGCAGAAAGCCCTTCCTTTTGAAGGTGTAGAAAATATCATACAAAAAATTAAAGGATATAATTTTATTGTTACAAATCGAGGGGCTTCAGTCTTCCGTTTTCTTGAATCAAAGGATTATCTTAGATATTTTGAAGAGATACTCTACCGAGATTCAGGTTTTCCATTAAAGCCAAATAGCGCTTCCGTGGATTATCTGGTAGAAAAATATAGCCTTGACAGGAAAAGAATACTTTTTATTGGAGACAGGGATGTAGATATTGAATGTGCTATTAATGCCGGAATAGATTCCTGCTATTATGATTCGCATGATATATTGAATATCGCACCGTGCACTTACTATGTGAAAAAGTATTTTGATCTTGAACAGATTCTAATAACCAGTTAAGACATTACTAACTATCACTATAGCTACAAGAGTTACGAATACAGTAAGAGCTGGTAGAAATGCTGCTATTGTATTACCATCCATTCCAGTTTCTTTTACGATTGTGATTTTTGTTTTTTCCGTATTTTTTCTAAACTTTTTCAACAGAATGATTATTAACGGTAGAAGAAGAATGGATAATGCTCCCCAAACAATAAAAGATAAGCCATATTCGGTCAACCCGTAAGCTTTCAATAACTCTATGCTTTCTTGTTCTGCAGGAGCATTTCTAGAAGCATAAGTAATAGTAATTGCAATAAAGTTATTCATAAAATGACCAAGTATAGCGCTCAGAACAGAACCAGTCCTATACAAAAAGTAACAAAGGAGAATTGATAATGCGAAGGTAGATAAAAGCTTTTCAGGTATCATATGCGCTAAAGAGAAAAAGAGTGAGACAAAGAAAAAACATAGTGTTTTTCCAAGCCTTTCCAATCCAGACATGAATGCAGTCCTGAATGCTATCTCCTCACATATTGCCGGAGTCACAGCCATGACTAATATGCTTTTCAAATAATCATTAAAATTGTCAATTACTAAAATATCTTCAAGCCCAGATGTTGTTGCGAACAAATTTTCCACAACCCACATATTTAAGGTTGCAAGCAGCATGGATACTGGTATGAAGAGCACAATGATAGATATGATTGTTATAAGATTTTTTCCGCTTACGCTTCTGATATGTATATTTTCTTTTACCCTTTTAGTAGCAAGCATAAATATTAATACAGGCATAGCCAGACCAACAACTTCGCATAATACCTGATAAAGATAAATATTGTCCTTGAAAATAAAAATCCCCCCAACCTGAACGCTTAGGAATATTATCATAACTACCGTTATGAGTATAAACGACTGATATGGTTGTAATTTACGATCGCTAAGAGTACCCATTATTCTCCTTTAAGCCAGTCAATCTGCGTCTTTGAAAGCAGGACATCTTTGACACTAATGCTGTCTTCCAGCAAAGATAAGTTTTTCGGTCCAATTATGGCACAAGTCTGCACTGGGTTGTTTATAAGATAAGCTAGTGCGATGCAGGTGGGTGATACACTATATTCATTTGCTAGCATCTTTGCCCTTTTTGCTCTTTCTATATTTATATCTGAGACAAATCTGTTTATTTCACTTTGTTTCAACTGGACATTATTATACTTTGAAAAAAATCCTTTTGCCTGTGAGGTATATGCCATCAAAGGCATTTTATTTGTTTCGTACCATTTGTATTCATAATCATTAATACATACTATAGTTTCATCATCAAATTTGGCAGGTGTAGATTCCGCTAATGAAAAGTAACACTGGGAAATAGATAATGGTACCATTTTTTCCTTTTCGATGAATTCTTGCGCCTTTGCTATTCTGTCGCTTGTCCAGTTGCTTACACCTATAAATCGAGTCTTACCCTGTTTTATAAAATCCTGCAATATAGGTATTATATACTCAATTGGTTTTGATAAATCATCTCTGTGAAGCAGGAAGATATCAACATAATCCGTCTTAAGTGTAGCAAGGCTTGTGTCTATGTCATATTGAAGATCCTCTTTTGTAATCCTATTTATGATGTCTTTTTTTGATTTCAGGTTTTTTGGAAATCCGCCTTTTGTAACTATCACGATATTATTCCTGTTATTCCTGATTTTCATCCATTCACCAAGCATATGTTCTGAGATATCTTTTCCATCAGGAAGCCATTCATTATATGAACGAGCAGTATCAAAAGTTTTAAAATTTTCAAAAAACCTGTCCATCAGGAGAAAATAACTGTCTTTATCGTTGTAGTCAGCAAAACAACCTGTACCGAATGCAAGCTTATCCATACTTAAGTTGTGTATTCCGTTATCCAATATTATTCTAATCATCCGAAATACTCCTTGGCGAGTTCGGTAATCTTAGGAAGGCTTGCCTGTATTGTTTTTTTGGAAATACAGAAGCACATCCTAACATATCCGGGCATTCCGAATCCTCTCCCCGGAACTATAAGAATGTTGTATTTCTTTGCTTTTTCAACAAATTCCATTTCATTCTCTACAGGTGATTTTACAAAAAGATAAAAAGCTCCTTTTGGTTTCTTGATATTAAAACCACACTTTACCATATGATCATACAGCATATCGCGCCTAGATTTATAGTCTTCGATATCAACTTTTGCATTGCATGAATCCTGAATAACCCTTTGCATTATAGCAGGAGCATTAACATAACCTAATGTTCTTGTGTTAAAGATGCATATATTGACCAAAAGTTGAGAATTCGGTATTTTTGGATCTATAGCAATATAACCTATCCTTTCTCCTGGCAAAGCTAAAGATTTACTGTATGAATTTACTATAATAGCTTTATCGAAACATTCAAACACGCATGGAATGCTTATATCGTCATATACTATCTTCACATAAGGCTCATCACTTATTACAAAAATACTAGTGTTATATCTGTCTTCGGCTTCTCTTATTACATCACTTATTCTCATAAGAACTTCCTTGGAGTATACAGCTCCAGAAGGATTGTTTGGTGTGTTTAAGATTATTGCTTTTGTTTTGTCAGTAATAACTTTTTTAAGAGAATCTATGTCCGGCAAAAAATCCTCATTACAATCTGCTTCCTTCAAAACGCCCTGAGCATGCATTACATAAAATCCGTATTCAGCAAAATATGGTTTAAATACAATAACCTCATCTTCAGGATTCAATATAGACTTGAGTGTTACAAACAGTCCCGCTGCTGCACCTGCAGACATTATTATGTGGTTATACGGCACATCATATCCGTAATCATTCTTTATACTGCATGAAACGGCTTTCCTAGTAGCTTCATAACCTGCATTGCTCATGTATTTATGTAATCCTTCTTCATCACTGCATGCAATTTTTTTCAAGGATTCCTTAACTTCGATTGGAGGTTCCATTTCAGGATTTCCAATAGAGAAATCGTAAACATTTTCTTCTCCATATAAAGCTTTTAATCTGTTACCCTCTTCAAACATTGCCCGGATGAATGAGGATTTACTTAAATTTTGTGTTATTTTTTCATTAAACATAATTAATCTCCTATTTGGTTATATTACAGTACAGGCTGTTTTTTTGCAAATCTAACAAAAATTATTGCCTTCTCAATTTCTTTAGTATTTCTGCATCTGCTGTTACATACGCTGAATAATAGTTGAAATAGTTAACATATCCAGGTTTTGCGCCTTTAGGTTTCTTTACATTCTTAACAAATGTATAATCAACTGCGACCTGTCCGGAATTTTTAGCTTCAGAATGTGATGCAGCGATAATAGCAGCTTGAGTTAATGTCTTGTCAGAAACAAAATGTTCTGACTTTACAGTATTTTTTATAATTACATGAGACCCATGCATGTTTTTAACATGCATCCATATATCGAAAGGTTCTGTAAATCCAAATGTCAGTTTATCATTTTCAGTATTATTCCTTCCAGCATATATCAAAAATCCTTCCTCAGATTGGTATTGGATGGGATTGAATGAAACTGTTTCAGGGTCTTTTTTCTTCCAACTCTTTTTGCTCTGTTGTTTTTCTTTTATATATCCTTGCTGTATAAGCTCTTTTTTAATATCTTCCACATCTAAAACAGTTTCACATAAATCCAATGAAGTTAAAACAGACTTCAAATATTCAGCTTCTTTTGTCATATCCTTAATTGCATTTACAGCATAGTCATATGCAGCCATCCCTTTTTTGTACTTTTTATAATAGATTTGAGCATTCTTTAATGCGTCTTTAGAAGGATCAAGCGGTATTTTGATATTTGTGTTGGTGTAATAATCCAGAAGTTCTACAGAATCTGAACGCTGCTTCAACATTGGAATGTTTGCAGTAAGAAGCTCTCCAAATAACTTATACTGTTTGATTTTATTTGTATCTGACAAGCTGTTATTATATATCGCAAGCTTTTTTTTTGCTTTTGCTAAAAAAGCAGATACTGTCTTTTTTACAGAATCAGTTTTAGCAATCATTTCTGCTCTTTTGCTTTTGGAACTCACATATTCAGTAAAGATATCCAGAAACGACTCATATCCCCTTATAGTCATACCTGGTATATTTTTGTACAGCGTCAACTCAAAACAGTAATAGTCTTTCATCACTTTCTTGTCTTTTTCATATACCGCTATGGGATTATATTCCAAATTATGAATATTATCAGAAATCCTATTCAGGTTATACATTATTGCAGACGCTTCTTCTTTATTAATATTTTTTACTGTTTTAACATCTTCGACTTTAGACCTGAAACATATCTCTTTAGCAAAAATCTGGGCTATACCCATGACTGTCTTGAAAACTGCTTCGGATATAGGAAAATCATCATACTTGGTTATATGTTCCCATTTTACTTGCTCGATTGGTAGTTTATCCTGTACAGGGGGAAGCATATACTCCCCCGCAGGCATTATTCTTCTTACTGAGGACATTGATTCATCAATATGCCGTAGAGCATCCATTATCTTATTTGAAGAATTTACCACTATCAGGTTGCAGTTACGCCCTGTAAGTTCCACAATCAGCGTTTTATTTATGCGTTCTTCAAGCTCATCAGTGTGATCAATATCAAAATATATTATTCTTTCATAGCTTTTTGTATACACTTTAGTTATATATCCGTTACATATGTGCTTTCTTAAAAACATACAGAACCCATAAGGTGTTTTTGGGTTGTTTACCTTTTCTTTCACTAAATATATACCAGGGCTGGAAGGCTCAAGGTATAATGATATGTTATATGACATGCTATTTGCATATATGCCTATAATAACCTCATCTTTTTTAGGCATATATATGTTCTGTATCTTTGCGCCTATACATATATGATTAAGCTCATTTGCAAGGCATTTTACTGCTATTCCGTCAAGCGGCATGCAATCCTCCTATACTAATAAAATTTAAATGATTGCCAGTTCTCTTTATATATATTATCATATATCCGTACTTTCAGCCTATTGAAGTAGAAAGAGGATATATTGGAACTATTATCACCAGCAGGAAATATGCAATGTTTAAAAGCCGCCGTTCAAAATGGAGCCGATGCTGTTTATCTTGGAATCAAGACTTTCAGTGCTAGAGCAAATGCTGATAATTTCACATTTGAAGAATTATCAGAAGCTGTCCGTTACTGTCATTTACGTGATGTGTCTGTATATCTGACACTAAACACGCTTATAGATGATGAAAATATGGAAATGGCTCTGAATAATGCAAAAAAAGCACATTCATGCGGTATAGATGGCATAATTGTACAGGATTTAGGTTTAGCAGTACAAATAAGGAAGATGCTGCCTGATATTCGTCTACATGCCTCAACACAGATGAGTATTATTCATCCCAAAGAAGCTCAATTTTTGAAAAATCTTGGTTTTAAAAGAATTATTGCTGCTAGAGAAGCCACTCTTGATCAGATTAAAATGCTTGTCGCTACAGGGATTGAAGTTGAAGTATTCGGTCATGGCTCATTATGTGTGTGTTATTCGGGACAGTGCGAGCTTAGTTATTTTAATGGTGGAAAATCTGGAAATAAAGGCAGCTGCGCACAGCCATGCAGGCTTTCATATTCTCTATTTGCTGATAACCGTACAGTTGCTGCTAAGAATCTTCTTAGTACAAAAGATATCGCTGTAATGGACGATATTGATAAAGTAATCTCAGCAGGTGTCGTTTCCCTTAAGATAGAGGGAAGAATGAAAAGTCCGGAATATGTTGCAATCATAACTAAAACATATAGAAAAGCTATTTCGGGAACCCTTACAGATAAAGACAGGCAGGATGCTATGATGGTATTCAATAGGGAAGGGTTTTCCAAAGGATATATGTTTACGCAACCAGGCAAAGAAATGATGGCATACAACTTTTCCGGTAATACGGGTATAAGGATTGGCACTGTTACTAAAGTAAATAAAGAAAAAGAACTTATCCAAATAGAAAGCAGTAGAAATCTAATAAACGGCGATGGAATCAGTTTTAAAAAAAGCGGTATTGGAATGTATGTTAATATACTGAATAAGAATGGAAACCTGTATGGCTTGATATGCAGAAATGGTGTTCCTGAACCTAATGAACCCGTATATTTGACATACGATAAGGAGCTTATTGAACAGGCACAGAAATCCTATTCAGACGATTTTAATCGTAAAGTACTGATAAGTGGTCATTTCTCATCAAAAACCGGACATAAAGCAAGTTTTACCGTCAAAGATGCAAAGAACAATACATATACGGCTTATTCTGATATAGTATCCCAAAAAGCAAAAAATCCTGATGCGGATGAAGATATTATTAAGAACTTAACTAAGACAGGAAATACCGTGTTTGAATTCGAATCTCTCACTAAAGATACAGACACAGCAACATTTCTTCCATCAAAGTCGGTAAACGCATTAAGAAGAGATGCTCTTGAGGGATTAGCATTATTAAGGCAAACAGTAAATATTTCTTCTGTAACTGATTACTTTCCTAGATATGAAAATATATCAATTTCCATAATGGGTATTGATAGAAAACCAGGTATATCACTTTTCTTCTTTGAAAATAGACCGGATTTTGATATAAGGGACATAGATGCTGATAGGATATATATGCCATATAACATGTATCAGAAATATTACTATGACAACAGAGTTTTCTCATACATACCTATAGGGGTTTCGCTTGATGATGCAGAAATTAATCAGAAAAGAATTATATCCTCCTCTATAGGTATACTGGCTATCCCAGGAGAAAAAGTGTTGGATTCCGGAATCAACTGTCTAAACACATATACTGCGGATTTTTTGTCTGGATATGAAAATGTTAAAGCAATACACCTTTCACATGAATTACCCATTGACAGTATAAAAAGGTTTGCTGGCTTAAATAAAAATATAAGTTATGAATATCTTATATATGGAAGAGTTGCAGTCATGAAAACGAAATACTGTATTAAAAGCATATTCAGCAAATCTGGCACTTCTGAGGAAGAAATGTATTTAAATGACAGACAGAAGAAGCGTATAGACATTGTAACATATCCTGGATGCAGCACAACTTATCTTTTAGGTGCTTTTACTATAAATAACCTTGCGAACAAAGAACTAATAAGGAAATCTGGTGCTGACACTTTACGTATTAATATTTATAAAGAGTCAAAGGAAGAAATAAAAGATATAATTCAAAGAGCAAAATAATCAGTTCTCTATCAGCTGCTGTATAGCTTTTTTAACATCCTTTGCTTTGAATATTGCAGAACCGGCAACAAGGACATTCGCACCTGCTGCCTTAATCTCATGACAATTCTCAACTGTCACACCACCATCTACCTGAATATCTGTATTTAATCCCATAGTATCTATCATTTTTTTAAGCGACTTTATTTTTTCAGTACTGTACTGTATATATGACTGCCCCCCGAATCCAGGATTCACGCTCATAATAAGAACCATATCAAGCATTGGAAGAATATATTCTAAAACATTTATATTAGTTGATGGATTCAAAGCTACAGCGGCTTTTTTCCCCAAATCTTTTATATATCTTATAGTTCTATCCAGATGAATACATGCTTCCTGCTGGACGCAAATAATATCTGCGCCTGCTTTTGCAAAGTCATCAATATACTTATCAGGATCTGTTATCATCAGATGAACATCCAAGGGTAATTTTGTAATCTTTCTTAAAGCATCAACAACAGGAATACCGATTGATATATTTGGTACGAAGTGTCCGTCCATGACATCAACGTGCACATAATGAGCTCCACCTTTTTCAATCTTCCTTACTTCCTCTTCTAATCTTGCAAAGTTACATGCTAGTAATGATGGTGAAATTTTTATCATTAATATCCCCTCCTGATCTTTAAAGCTTCTTTAGACATATTATATATTATTTTATACCTATTGTGACGTTCAATTGGTATTTCTCCTTTTTCTACTGCATTAATTACTGCGCAATTTTTTTCATTTATGTGTTTGCAGTCATTGAACCTGCACATTTTTCTGTATGGATTAAAATCAGTATACATGCTCATAATTGCATCCGGTTGCAACAAGCCAGGATCAAATTTAGAAAATCCAGGAGTGTCAGCAATGTAGCCGCCATCAAAAGAAAGCAGCTCACAATGTCTTGTCGTGTTTTTTCCTCTTTCAATCCTGTCAGACAATGTACCTGTTTGCATAATTCTTGTATTTGTAAGCGAATTAATCAGTGTGGATTTGCCTGCTCCTGATTGACCAGCAAAAACAGAAATCTTTCCAGTAAGCAAGCTTTTCAAATCACCAAGCCCGTTATTATGTTTTGCATCTGTTGTAACTATCCTGCATCCGCTTTTTGAGTATTGGTAAAGTATATTCCTAATCTCTTCTTTTGATGCTAAATCCGATTTGTTTATACATAACACAGGTTCGATATCATTGGAATAGCATGCTAGCACAAGAAGATCGACCAAAAGCTCATCCCATACTGGCGAATTCACTGAAAAGACTATTACAACGGTATCAATATTGGCAACTGGAGGCCTTATAAGCAGGTTTTTTCGTTCTTCTATACTGTAAATATATCCTTCCTTGCAGGATGAATCGGTTATTTCAAATATAACTCTATCTCCACATAGAGGTTTAAACCCTTCTTTCCTGAATAAGCCTCTAGGTTTGCAGATATATTCATCATTATCTGTTCTTACAGTATACCGGTTGCTTAATGACTTAATAACAAGACCTTTTTCCATTTATGGAGCTGGGCTTTCATCTGGAGCTGGATTTGCTTGATAATAATCAAAATATTTATAAATTATCGGTTCCTTGTACAGTACTGATCCTATAAACACTGTTAATTTTGTTTCACCTTTTGCAGGTATACGTACACCCCTTTGGTACGGAAGATTCGCTATCGATGCGACATTTACAGATGTCTGTGAAGACCCTTCCTGATCTGAATATTCAAATTTAAATCTCAAAGTTATTGGGAATTCCATATTCGTCAGTTCTGCTATTGTAGGATCAAAAGTAAACTGTACTGTAATATCTTCATATACAATATCTCCATAATCTACAGATAGTTTTATATCAATGGTACTATTTTCATATGTTTCGGTATTTGCCTCTGGATACTGATAAGTAACTAAAGATGTTTTACCAGGTATTGTTTCTTCCGACATTACATTCATGACAAGTTTATATTCTAATAGTTTCTCCGCAGCCTGCTCTTTTGTCAGTCCGAAAAGATCAGGAACTAGGGTTTTTTCGTATTGTGAACCAAGTGAGACATATATTTTTACAGTATCACCATATTTGACTTTAACAGTTTCTGAAGGGGATACAGCAAATACTATACCTGCAGTTACATCCTGATTGTATTCTTCAATCTTTTCTGGTATAAGTCCTGCACTGATAATAGTATTTTCCGCTACGCGGTAGTCATCGCCTACACATTTTGGAATTTCAACATAATTGCTCCCTACGCTTACTGTAAATGTAATTGTATTTGTTGCACCTTCCTTGAAAATCCTACCCTGTTCTACATCCTGATCCATTATTATTCCTGGAGGTGTTTCATCAGAGTAAGCTTCCTTCATTAATACTATAATATCAAAATCCTCTTCAAGCTTTTTCTTGATAGTCTCATAATCATATGTAACATAATTAAGGACTTCGTATTCTTTCGCTTCAGGTACAACGACTTTTGCCAGTTCATCTATAGCAAAAACCACAAAAAAAGCTGATAAAGATAAAACACAAATTAGAGCTATAAGAGTCGTGAAAAAATATTTTTTCTCTTTCTTTTTTCTACCTTTTGCATATATTAGAGGTACATTATATTCCTCATCAAAATTTATAAGTTTTGGTTGCGAGAGATTGCTTGTGTTATGTTTCGCTCTATATATCTTGCCCGTATTTCCCCTTACTATCTGCTTATCATCTTCAAGATATAAATCATCTTCAGAAACTGAAGGTATTGCCATGGTGTCATTTGAAGGAAGGACTTCCCCGTTTATAAAATCTAAAGTCAAATCACCTTTTACATCAGCTATATTATCCAGATTTTTTAAATCTATCATCACATCCGCTGCAGTTTCATATCTGTCAGACGTTTTTTTCTGAATAGCTTTAAGAATAATTCTGTTTAATTCTTCGGGAATATCCTCCCTGATCTCTATTGGAGGTATGGGATTATCTTGTAGATGCTTCATAACTATAGCAATTGGTGTATCAGCATCAAAAGGAACTTTACCAGTAACCATTTCATACATAACTATTCCTGTTGAGTAAAGATCTGTGCTATTGCTTAAAAATCCGCCTTTAGCCTGTTCAGGAGAGATATAGTGGACAGATCCAAATGCTTTATTATCTGTAGTAAGTGTTTGAGCATTAATAGCTTTGGCTATACCGAAATCTGTCACTTTGATTCTTCCATTCTTTGAAATCAGTATGTTCTGAGGTTTTATATCCCTATGAATAATACCATTATTATGCGCATGCTCTAGTGCTGCAAATATCTGCAAAGCAATATCTACTACTTCTTTAATATCCAGAGGGCCTACAGATTCCATATAACTGGATAAAGTTGTGCCTTCGACACATTCCATAACAATATAGTTCATGCTGTTGTCATATCCTACATCGTATACATTCACTATATTCTCGTGGGAAAGTTTTGCTACTGATAATGCTTCATCTTTAAAACGTTTTATAAAATCTTTATCCTGAGCATATTCATCTTTAAGCGTTTTAACTGCAACTATACGGTTAAGCGCTTTATCTTTTGCTTTGTATACATAAGCCATACCGCCTATGCCCATCCTGCTAAGAAGTTCGTATCTGTTATTAAGTATAACAGGATCCATTTTTATTCCTCCAACTTCCTGTCCGCTTTGATAAGAATTATCGTAATATTGTCGGTTCCGCCTGCCTCGTTAGCTTTTTTGACAAGTTCCCTGACTTTTTCTTCCAACTCGGTTTCCTGATTAATTATATTCAATATATTAGCCTCGTCAAGCATATTGGTAAGACCATCGGTACAAAGCATTATATACCCACAAAAATCCAGCGTTATTTCAAATATATCTGGTTCAGGTATATCAGCAATACCAAGTGCTTTTGTAATAACATTCTTGTTTGGATGGTTCTGGTATTCATCAATAGTTATATCACCCTTATCCAGAAGCTGCTGTACATAGGAATGATCTTTCGTTATCATTTTCATTACATTATTACATATTGAATATATCCTAGAATCACCGATATGTATAACATACAGTTTGTCATCCTTTATATATATAGCATCCAGTGTCGTTCCCATTCCTGAAAATACATTATATTTCTTGCTGAACTCTAGAATATCCTTATTTGCTGTTTTGCATATGTTTAAAAGATAATCCTTGATGTTGCTGCAATTCTTGAAACGTCTATCGCGTATTTTTTTCTCAAAACAGTCTACAGCTGCTTTACTGGCTATCTCTCCAAAAAGATGTCCTCCCATCCCGTCCGCAACAGCTGCTGCAAATTCATTATGTTCCTCAAAGGGTATAATTATATGATAATCTTCATTATTTTCCCTTACCTGTCCAATATCGGTATATGAGGTGTAATTAAATATCATGCTGTCTCCTTAACTGCCCGCAAGCGGCTTCAATGTCTCTGCCAAGTTCCCTTCTGATAGTGACGGGTATGCCGTTTTCTTTAAGTATAGCACAAAAACCTGATAAATTTCTGCTGTTTTGGTGTGGTTTCATGTTCTCGATAGGATTGATGGGTATAACATTTACATAACACATGACATTCTTCAATAGAAAGCTTAATCGTTTTGCATGATCAAAAGAATCATTCTGGCCAGGTATAAGTGCATATTCAAAGGAAACTCTTCTGTTAGTTTTTTCGAAATAGTACTCACAAGCTTTAATTAAAGAAGCAATATTATATTTTCTGTTTATAGGCATTATAGCAGATCTTTTCTCGTCAGTTACTTCATGTAGCGATACTGACAGGTTAACCTGAAGGCATAAATCTGCAAATTCATATATTTTAGGTACAATTCCGCATGTTGAAATGGTTATTCGCCTTCCTCCCATGTTGAAACCTTCTTTCATATTTACTACATTGAGAAAATTGATAAGATTATCATAGTTGTCAAAAGGCTCGCCTATCCCCATTACTACTGCCCTTGATATGACTTTGCCGCTGTCAAGACTTGCTTTAAGTATTTGTGCGGTAATTTCATATCCGTACAGATTACGGCTAAAAGGTACTGCAGATGAAGCACAGAATACACATCCCATTTTGCATCCTGACTGGCTGGAAACACATATTGATGTGCCATAATCATAATCCATCAGAACACTTTCTATCGTAGCATTATCTGGATATCGGAATAGATACTTAACTGTTCCATCTGCTGAAACAAGCTTTCTTTCTATTTGAGGTAATATAAGTGAAAAGTTTTCTTTTAGCAGTTCTATATCATCTTTACTGATGTTTGTCATTAACGAATAATCAAAAACTTTCTTGTTGTATACCCAATCTAAAACCTGTAAAGCTCTATACCTTTTTAAACCATGTTTTTCAAAAAGGTCTTTTAGTTCATTATGGGTATATGAAAGTATATGCATTGTGGGATTACTCATTACGCAGATTATATATTCTACTCCTAAAAAAATCAACGGGCTTGTAAAATCGTGCTATTTTTTAATTATTCTGGCAGCATAAAAGCCTTTATCAGTAAAATCCTCGTTTAAAATATAGTCATTATTTCTTTCTAAAAATTCTTCTACTATATTTTGATTCTCCATTCTGTTTACTGTACATGTTCCATAAACCAGTATACCGCCTTTTTTAACATATCTGCTGCAAATACTTATTAATGCTTGCTGTGTTCTAATAAGGGATTCTGCAGATTCGAATTTTAACTTAATTTCAGGACGTTTGCCTGCTACACCAATACCTGAACATGGAGCATCAATCAATACCCTGTCAAATTCTCCATCAAAATCTGAATCATATACCGTCATATCTTTAATTAAACATTCAACATTACTAAACCTGCACCGATTGATATTCTCTTTCATCTTTGACACTCTGCTCTTTACAATATCACATGCAATAATCTTTCCAGTATTTGCCATTGCATTTGCTATATATATAGTTTTCCCTCCGGGAGAAGCGCATGTGTCAAGCACTTTCATATTTTCTTTTACATTAAGCATTTTTGCTATTGCCGCTGCTTTCTCATCCTGAACGATTATAGCTCCTTTATTATACTCTATCGAGGAAGAAGGACTTTTACTAGATGCAATCCTTGCACTTGTATCATCAGTTAAGCTGACATCATACCCTTGGTCTGTTAAATTATCTATGACAGTTTTCCTGTCATGAAAATGAGTATTTATGGTAACATAAGTGTCTTGAGGTTCATTGAAGCTTTTTAGCATTGCCACGCATTGTTGTTCATTTAAAACCGTCCTCATAGCATTGTATGTCTGTATGGTGCAGGAGTATCTTATATGTGGAGGAATTGTTTTATCTTCTTCTTTTTCTTTGTGTTTTCTTATGAAATTACGTAGAACAGCATTGATAAATCCTGCAGAATTACTGCTTACTGCTTTTTTTGCTATATTACAGGATTCATCTACAAGAGCATACGAAGGTATCTTATCCATGAACAAAAACTGGTAAATCCCCATCTTAAGAATTGTAAGAAGCATTGGTTTTGTATTGGATATATCTTTTATATATGGGGTCAAAAGATATTCCAGATATATGCTGTTTCTTAAAGTACCCATCACGATATTCATGCATAAACGTCTGTCTTCATTGGAAAGTCTGGCATTATTCATATAGCTTTCCAGTATCATATTTGAATATTTATCCTTATATAGGACATCGTGAATTATTTTAAATGCTGTATATCTGGTTTCCATCAGCAGTTACCCAATACATATCCACAGGACATGTTATGTCCGCATTGGCATATTGGCATTCTTTTTTTATCTTCAAATTGCAACTCGTTTATATAAAGTATACCTTTTCCACATTTTATAGACATTTTATCTTTATCAATAGAGATTATCGTTCCATTAGCAACATTTTTTTCATAATCAACATCTGAGTAATCAGCTTTTATAACCTTCATTATCTTTCCGCAGTAAGTTGTATATGTCCCAGGCCAAGGATTAAATGCTCTTATAATATTATAAAGTTTATATGCATCCATATTAAAATCCAGCTTGCCCTCTTCTTTTTTAATAATAGGTGCATATGTAACCATAGTTTCATCCTGTTTTATAGGTGTAATCTTATTCTGTTCATATAGTTTTAATGTATCAATAAGAAGCTTTGCACCCATTACAGAAAGCCTATCATGCAATGAGCATATGTCATCTTCCCTAGAAATTTCAGTTTCCTTTTTTAACAGTATATCTCCTGTATCCATTCCTTCATCTGTAAGCATCGTAGTCACACCGGTAATGGTCTTTCCATCTATAATAGCTCTTTGCATCGGTGATGCGCCCCTGTATTCAGGAAGTAGAGAGGCATGCACGTTTATGGTCCCATACTTTGGTATATCCAGCACTCTTTTTGGTAGTATTTGGCCAAATGCGCAGGTCACTGCAAGATCACAGCCAATATCCGCTATCTTTTCAATCCATTCATTTTTACGTATCTTTTCCGGTTGCAGTACTAAAATACCCTGTTCAATAGCTTTTTTCTTGATATTTGAGAATTCGACTTTGTTATGTCTGCCTTTCGGCCTGTCCGGTTGGGTAATTACAGCATTGATGGTATATCCTGCCTTTATAAGTTCAACAAGAGATGGCAGAGCGAAATCAGGAGTACCCATAAAAATTATGTTACTTATCTTCTTCACTTTTGCCTTCATTTTCCTCTATATCTGCAGGGTTTACTTCCTCAATAACTATATCACGGAATAAAATACCATCCATGTGGTCCAGCTCGTGACAGAAGCAATGAGCGGCATATCCTTCGACTTCAGCTTGCTGCTCTTTTCCAAATCTGTCCTTATACTTTACCTTAATCTTTAATGGCCTTTTAACTGTACCATAAAATTCAGGTAAGCTTAAGCATCCTTCGATATCTATATCCTCGCCTTCCCTTTCAACCACTTCTGGATTAACTAGCTCATATTTCTGCCCGTCAATTTCTATAACTGCCACACGCCTAAGCACTCCTACTTGGACTGCGGCTAACCCAAGTCCTGGTGCTGCTAACATGGTTTCATACATATCATCAAATAAAGTATGCAGCTTGTCATCAAAAGATGTGACTTCTCTTGACTTTTTCCTTAGTATTTCATCGCCTTCGGTACGTATTTTTCTTATTGCCATTTCTTACTCCATAATTTTCTATATCAATTTTATACTATCAGCAGTTAATAGGCAAACAAAAAAAGGGATACCCCTGAGGATATCCCATTTAGTCTTGTTTTTTTACTATTCTGCAAAAATCGTTTTTTCTGATTCTTTGTCGAATATATGAATTCTGACTGTATCTATAGCAATCTTAACAGTTGAACCTGGTCTTGCTTTTGTTGAAGGGCTTACTCTTGCAATAATATTGCTCTTTGCAAATGTGAAGTATAGAAGAGCTTCAGGTCCCATCATTTCAACAACATCAATCTTTACTTCAATTGTCGTATCTTGCATCTGATCAAGATATACCTGCTCGTCACGGAAATGTTCTGGCCTGATTCCAAGTATAACTGCTTTCCCATTATATCCTTTTCCAAGTATGCTCTTTGCTCTCTTCTCTGAGAACTTAATCTTTGTTCCAGAAATATCTATCCAAACATCGTTACCTTTTTCTTCTATAACAGCATGTAAAAAGTTCATCTGCGGTGTTCCGATAAATCCTGCAACATACATATTTGAAGGATTATCATACATTATCTGGGGAGGATCAACCTGCTGTATAAATCCTGCTCTCATAACAACAATTCTAGTACCCATGGTCATAGCTTCAACCTGGTCATGTGTAACATATATGAATGTAGTCTTAAGTTTCTGATGAAGCTTTGTCAGCTCAACACGCATCTGTGCCCTTAATTTAGCATCAAGGTTTGAAAGAGGTTCGTCCATAAGGAATACCTTTGGTTCACGAACAATAGCACGACCTAATGCGACCCTCTGTCTCTGTCCTCCGGAAAGAGCTTTTGGTTTTCTGTCAAGTAAGTGTTCGATTTCCAATATCTTTGCTGCTGAATGCACTCTTTGTCTGATTTCTGCTTTTGGCATCTTTCTTAATTTTAAACCGAATGCCATATTATCAAAAATAGTCATATGAGGATACAAAGCATAGTTTTGGAAAACCATTGCTATATCTCTGTCTTTAGGATGTACTTCGTTTATAATTCTATCTGCGATATAAATCTCACCTGCTGTGATATCTTCAAGTCCTGCTATCATTCTCAGTGTTGTTGTTTTTCCACATCCTGAAGGTCCAAGCAGTACCAAGAACTCCCTATCTTCAATAACGAGATTGAAGTCTGAAACAGCTGTTATCCCGCCACGGTTAGGTTCATACTTTTTATATACGTTTCTCAATGTAACTTTTGCCATATCTGATTCCTCCTATACATTTCTTTTTCTATTCTATCACTTTATTAGGAAGAATATAAGATGGTATGTCTACAAAAAAAACCTTGCTTTTTTGTTCATTTTGCATAAAAACCTGCTACTTGTGAAGTATAGGCGATAACCTTTTGTATAAAAGGAATGTAAGCAGGCTGCTTAGTACTCCTTTAATGATGTTAAAGGGTACATTTGCTAATAATATCAAATCCCATAATGTATTTATTTTGGGATTTACTTTCGTTCCCATCGCTATAATAGTTTCGATAGGTAGACCATAGGCTTTCGCGTAAAACGGAATTAACATATAATAATTTAATATCGCTCCGACTACCGTCATACAGATAATTCCGACAAGCATTCCTATAAGAGCATTTTTTATGTTTTTGTTTTTCTTATATATAATTCCTGCTGGAACTGCCAAGCAGCATCCTACTATGAAATTTGCAAGTTCTCCTACCCCTGCAGTAGTTGTTCCGGTTATAACTAAATTAATCAGTATCTTAATTGCTTCGATAATAATTCCAGCTACAGGTCCCATTGCGAATGCCCCTAAAAGAACCGATACTTCGCTTAAATCAATTTCATAGAAACTTGGAGCAAATGGTAATGGAATTTCTAACAACATAAGAAGCCCTGCTACTGCGCCTAGAATACCCATTTTTGCCATATTCTTTGTTGTCATCAGTTTTGTCTCACATCGTGTCATTTACAACTCCTTAAATTGTCGTTCATGCAAAAGTATAACACAAAGATTAGAATAAATGTATAATATAAATATAAAAGCAGAGCAAGGAGATTATAAAATGAAATTAGGTGTTTTTACTGTCGTATTGGGTTCTATGAATCTGGAAGAAGCTATACTTTACCTAAAGAATCTGGGTGTAAGTGCAATTGAACTAGGTGCAGGAGGATATCCGGGAACCGCGCATATTGATGCTAAGAAACTATATGATAAACCAGAAGAAATAAGAAAAATCAAAAAACTGGTTGAAAAATATGATATGGAAATAAGTGCATTAAGCTGTCATGGAAATGCAGTCCATCCTGATAAAAAAATAGCTGAAGCTTTTCAGCAGGACTTTGAAAAAACTGTCCTTCTTGCAGAAAAACTTGAAGTGAATACCGTAGTAACTTTTTCAGGCTGCCCAGGAGATTATAATAATGCCAAATATCCTAACTGGGTAACATGTCCATGGCCGGATGACTTTTTAAAAATACTAGACTATCAATGGAATGATGTACTAATTCCATACTGGTCCGAACAGGTTGAATTTGCAAAAATGCATAATGTTAACCAGATTGCGCTGGAAATGCATCCTGGATTCTGTGTATATAATCCTGAAACATGTCTTAAATTAAGAAATGCTGTAGGACCTGTAATAGGTGCGAACTTTGATCCTTCACATCTTTTCTGGCAGGGTATTGATATAATTAAAGCTATAAG
>Ga0116149_1000436_pt1 | contig 54534 bp, 66 predicted proteins | sample AD_UKC057_MetaG_FD_89787 | JGI IMG/M metagenome (GOLD analysis project Ga0116149, IMG submission 89787) | Active sludge microbial communities of municipal wastewater-treating anaerobic digesters from USA - AD_UKC057_MetaG | ecosystem: Engineered > Bioreactor > Anaerobic > Digestate | place: USA...
AATTATTTAATTCTCTCACTTGTCGCCAAGCCGTTATAATGGTCGATTTGTTATTCAAAAGATATCCATAAACATTCATAGAACGTTGCACTAATGGTTCAATGTTTGTTGGTTTAACATCATATTGAAAAATAGATGTTTCAGTAGACAAATAAACAGTGGTCATTTTTGAACTAGGACTGTCCATAAAAAATGATTCATAAACATCAACATTTGGATATGTTTTGATAGAACCAATTTCAGTATAATAGAGATTTCCCTCGGTCTTACTTAAATCAAATGTCAATACTTTAGGAAGTGGTTTCAATTCAGTTTGCATCTGAAGCAATTGAAAAACAGTTCTGAAACCAGTATCCGTCATTACAAAATTATCAGATGCGATCTTCATTGCTTATTCACCCGTAATCTTTTTCATATCTGCATCAGATACAAGTTGATTCTTTTTAACATCCTCAAAATACTTTTTAGCAGTAGCACTAATCAATTCAGACAAATGTTTATCATTTTGTTTTAAGAGTTCAATAAATTTTCCCTTTTGTTCCTCTGGTTTCATTTCAATTCCCCACTTTTAAAGAGTTTCCTCATTTTCAGGCATTTCATTTTCAGATGATGTTGACCTAATATTGGCACCAATTTCAACTAATATTTTAGCCATATCTTGAATAGAAAATTCAGAATCATAAATAGTGCCTACAATTAAGTCTTCAAATGCCTTTTTAGCATTCTTTCCAATATTATCACCATAAGTAGAAAGTTTAGATTGAATTCTATTTCTCATATCAATTTCTTTTGGAGGCATTCCACCTTCAACGACTTCTGATTCTAAACCAAGTTCCTCTTGATCTTTCTCATCCTGATCTTTTTCAACATTATCAAGCAAATTTTCTAAATCATTTGCTAAAATAACTATCATAATTAAGCTCTTACAATCTTGTCAGCCCTAAATTGACAGTCAATAATCATAGGCCCGTCTTGAGAAACATCAAGAGAAAGATCACTAATACTCAAAGGAAATACACCAGTTAAATCCCACTTGAAACGCTCTGTCTGCATCGAAGGATCATAACAGGTAATGTTCATCATTTTCTTATAGTCGGCAGCAAGACCAATCTGCCCATTTTCATGTTTAAAAACAAGATTACGCCAATTGTAAAGAGCAGTCAAAGTATCGCCTTCTTGAACACCAACAATAAATGAAAGTTGGAATTCAATAGCTCCTTGTTGTCTACCACCAAAGTTCGTTTGACCACCAATCCATTGCAATTCAACAGGAGTTGATTTTGGAAGAGTTAGTGTGCATTTATTACACAACATGTTAATATCTTGTGAACCATCAACGCCAGAAACAACAACTCGATACGTGTTTAAACGCATTACGTCTGATGTGGTTGCTAATGGGTTCAAATAATTTTCAGCCATTGTTATAACACCTCAATATTCAAAATAAAAGAAATGGAGAGGAAGATATTTCTACCTCCCCATTATTAAGTTTTACCGATTATTAATTGTCGATAATAATTTCGCCAAGGGAAACTCCAGTAGGTGTAAGAATGAATCGAGTAATAACCTTTTCAGCTGCCTTAACAGGTTGTAGCCAAATTTCAGCAACCATTTCATTATTGTCAATATGATAAGGTGTATTTGTAGAACTATCACAACGAATACCAAAATCATAAAGACCTCTACGAGATTTAACATCATCAAGGAAAGGTTGAACCAACAATCTATAAGAAGTCCAAGTAATAGGATCATTAGGTTCAAATACAATATATTTAACAGCAGTGGCAAGAACCTTTGAAATATGAATCATCAAACGTCTTACATTGACTCTATCAAGAGCAGAAGGTTTACGTTGAAGAGTTCTTTGGCCCCAAGCCACAATTCCATCACCCTTGAAATCAACAATTGGATTAACAGAATTTTGAGTACCATACATTGCATCACGTTCACCAATTGTCAATGGTCTTTCAGTTGCAAGGGTATTAAACAGTCTACCACGATTAAGACCAGCAGGAGCCATCCAAGGTTCAGCCACCATATCAGAATAAGCATAAACACCAATCATCTTAACAGACGGTGGCACCCAAACTGGTCGTTTATTAAAAACATCATAGATTTTAATCCATGGATAATAAAGAGAAGCAAATGAAGAATTGTAAGCATTCAAGCTTGACCATTGACCATCACCATTTGACCAGTCAATAACCTGTTGAGGTGTCAAACCCTTAGGTGGATCGATCAAGCCAAAACAGTCATATCTTGTTTCACACATCTGGATAATCTTTTGTGATACTTCTGGATTACCAGCATAGTCAGGGCACAGACAAAGGTTAATATCAAAACCTTCTGGGTCAGCAAACTGTTCAATGCCATTAATGGCATCTACAGAACGAATGCCTTCAAGGTCAGCTTTACCACCAGTTAATGTATAAATTATACCAAGAATCGGAGAAACATTTTCTTCATTAACAATAGGTTCAATTGTAAAGTAAGAAGAAGCAAGTTTAATTGAAACATAATTCGTATCTTCGACATTGTCAAAAACCATTTGTGGCCAATTTTCAATAGGTGTTTGTGTTGTATATTGTGTTGGATCCCATACTTTTATACCATATCCAAGATATCTATCCTTATAAACAGTAAACTTCGTATTATTTGCCCATTCACCTTCTGAAACAGCAACAGCATCGCCATACTTTCTTAAGAATTGAGCAGTAATTAATGCCTGATTGGCAGGAGCATTTGCAAAGTTGATAACAAGTTCACCAGTATTATAGTTAATTATTCCATTTCCATTATTTGTGGCACCAACCGAAACAAGAAGCCCTTCACCATTATCTTTTAATGTAAGGGTTGATTCAACATAAATATCAACAGAACCCTTTGTCAAAGGAGCACCCATAACAGTTTCATTGAATGACTTTACAATACCATCACCATATTCGACAATGTCCATAAACTTTGAAGTATAAGTTGCCGTATAAACAACATTATTACCATCAGCATCTTTGGTATCAGGAGCTTTCATTAAAGCAACCTTAAAATCACCAGTGTCATAATCAATTTCATTATCACAAATGACAATATTACCAATCAAAAGACCATCTTTGTTGCCATCATAAACCTGATTGGCAGTGTTTGTATTTGGAGTATAGTAATCATAATTAACCTTGACATTATTAACACCTGTTAAAACAGGAACCTTGAAAGTAATGGAATATTTGCCTGTCGAGTAATTAACTGTTCCTGATCCACCATTAGAACCAATCAAAATACCTGAAAATCCATCTTCTGTAAATGTTTCTACACCATCAGTAAATACAACTTTACCAACGTTGCCATGAGTAAGAACACCTTCAAAAGTCTTCTTATTACCATCGCCAGAACCAACATTTTCATCATCAACAGAAGTATTTGTTTCCCAATAGAATGAAACAGAACCCGGAAGAACTTGCTCATTTACTGAACCAATCCAAGCTTTTCTATTGTTATCAACATAACCAACAAACTTGTCAAGGAACGTCGTATAGACATATTGAGTAGCAACAACTTTAGCTGTAATTAAAGGAGCACTGACAAAAGAAACACTCCAATTACCAGTCTTATAATTAATCGTTCCATCAACACCAGAACCATTTGAGCTTTCAAGAACACCCAAACCATTGTCAACAAAAGTTTCAACACCATCAGTAATAACAAGTGTCTTAGGCTTTAGTTGAGAATGTGGAAGGGTGCCCGTAAAAGCCTTCTTTGTTCCATCACCATTTTCCAATTGCAATCCCGTAATTTCAAATTCCTTATAGTTATAACGAATTCTGACACGAGAATTATTGGCAGGGCCAGTTTCAAACATAAAATTGTAAGTGCCTGAATCATAATCAATAAATTGTGGATAGGCAATTACACCACTTCCATAAAGATTGCCATTGCCATCATCAGCAATATTATGGTCGCCCAACGCCATTGTAATAGTTCCGGGGATAGCCGTCTTATTCAATGAACCAGTAATGATATATGAAGAACCATCAGGAGACCCGATATTCTCATTTAAAACTACTGAACCCATTGAAATTTCTGTAGAAGCTTTCTTTGCCTTTGGCCCAACCAATCTTTTAATCCACAACTGTGAACCAAATTCGAGATAGCTTAAACCAGCATAAGCAGAATATGAACCAAGTTTAGGAGTTCCGAATTTATCAATTTGTTGACGTGCCGTTGTAATAAGGGTTGGTGTGGTAGGCCCTTTTTCAAAAACACCAATGATAGCAGGAACCGTTTTACTAAGCCTTGGAGCATACAAACTAAAATCTAATTCTTCAAAATATACACCAGCAGAAACGTGTGTTCTCATTTGTATAATTCACCTCTGAAAATTTCAACATGTGTTCCTCTATTAAATTCATTTTTGAACATTGTTAATCCAAAATTTTTTCCGTGATATGAGTATAGTGTCCCATGTCAAAATGAATCTGTATGAGAATTTTATGTTGTGTCTTTCTATTTATTTCATCGTTCGATGTTCCATTATTATTTCCTGGATTTCCATTATTTGTCGTATTGGTTGAACCTGATTCATCATCATCTGGAATGTTGTTCATATCATCAGGGTTCGATGTATGAATCATTACATTATCCAAAATTTCAAATACGGTTTTCTTATTTGTTTCTGTTTTTGTCAACCAAGCAAACATTTTAATCGTTAATGTTGATCGGAATATTCTCATATTGTCATCCGACATTTCATCATAAGTTGATGAATCCGAAATATCATATCCTTCAACATAACCATTCATTTTAATTTCTCTATTTGCAATTGTGCCACGAACCGGAATAGACGGTTTCTTTTCCATTAACCAAAGCAATTGAACAATAATGTCCGTATGCATTCCTTGTGTTAATGACCAAACATCAACCTTGTAATTTATAACATATGGTAAAAAATCTGACCCATAAATATTCTTTTTATCTCTTGTATGTGTATGAATAAATGGCCTTGATAAATGGGTTTTTACAATTCCTGATGTTTCATGCCTTGAAAAACCTTCTCGGGTCACGGTCAGAATTGGCAATATTGGGGTATTATTATCAGACATATCAACAACGAGAGCCTTTTTTGATGGTGAAGCAAAAATAACTTGTGGCTTTCTTCCATCATCTTCACCATCATCAATTGTGATATTCTGTTTAAGATATTCAACTAATCCATTGTCATAAAGTCTTACGCTATTCATTCATAATCTTCTCCCATTCTGGAGAATTCATATATGGTTGCCAGATTGACCATGTATTATAATTTATAAATAAACAAGATGCATCCGTCCAAATTTCAGAATGCCTTTCGCCTAATTTAAATTCACCAATGGAACAGTGTCGTATTTCATTCTTTTCTGGATTTAAAAAATTCTGGTCAATTTGTTGAAGAAAAGGGGTTTGCTTTCGAAGATATTCATCACGAATTTCTTGAAGTGGTGTATTCATTCGGAACATTTGTCTTAATCTATTTATTTTTGCCTTATCTTCGTCTGGAATATCATTGATATTTTTCTGATAATAACTCAACATTAATTCCAACGCTTGATCAACCAGATTACTAAATTTTTTCAATCCTTCTGTAGATATGCCCTGTTCTGGAAGACTATAAAAATTCATAATTCTATTATAAAATTCGTCAAAAAATTGATTAAAATAATATAAATTTGATATGGCCATATCTTCGAGTTGATTTTCAAAAGAGAACCAAATATCCCTAGCCGAACAAATTCCTAAATTGGCACCATTTTCAGGGAATACAATAAAAAAGGTTCCACTTCCATATCGTCTTGCCATATCTGGATCAGTAGTGCAAATAAAAGATGAATCTCTTTTAGGAAAGTCTTTCCAGCTTGGTAGTAGGTGTGAGATTAAAAGAGTATAATAATTTGAAGTATTTTGACTTGCTCGTTTACCCGGTTTAATAATTGATATTTCTTTATTTAATTTTTCATCACCTCTAAAGATTTGGCACTTTTCTTTTTGTGATTTCTGATAGGCTTCTGAAAATCTTGTTTTAAATAATGTAGCCATTTTTTGCATATCATATTTCAATTCATTAACCTCATACGGTTCAACTTCTCGGGATAAAATTGAATCTAATTCTTTTAAAATATTCATTATTTTGTATCTCCCGTCCAATCACTTGTCGTAAGCATTTTGCTCCAGACAGATTGTTGAACAAACAAACAAGTGGCATCGGTCCAGACCTCGCCTGACGGTTCATCAGAATTTAGAAAATCTTCAATGAAACACCAACTATTTCCATTAGCTTGCGCATTCAGTAGATTTTTATCTAAACTCTCCAGAAAAGATTGACCATTTTGATGATATTCATACAATTTCCAAAAAAGTAATCTATTTCTATTTTGAAGATTGATTGCAATTCGTTTTTGTTTAGCTGTTAAATTTTCCGAATTATTTAACTTGTCTATTATGTTAAAAGCTTCATTGACAATTTTATCAAATTGTATCCATTTTTTCGGAGTTGATAATATGGAATCTACGTCATCTTCTGCTACTTTACCAACATCACTCATGATACAATTATAAAAATGTTCTAATTCATCATTCAAATCGGATAGATCATATATTTCTAATGGTTTTAATTGAGTATTACAACTTTCCCAAAAATCTCTTTTAGAACAAATTCCTAATTTAGCTCCATTTTCTGGGAATATTAAATATGCATTGTTCATATCACAATAAAACTCTGCTTGATCTTTGTTTGTAGTGCATATAAAAGAAGAATCTCTTTTAGGGAAGTCTTTCCAACTTGGTAATAAATGTGATATTAAAACAGTGTAATAATTGGAAGTGTTTTGACTTTTCCTTTTTCCCGGTTTAATAATAGCCGAATCTACAGTTAAATTTCTATCACCACGATATATTATGTTCCCTTTTATAGCACACTGATAAGCCTCGGAAAATTTTGTTTTAAATAATTGATCAATCTTTTTTAAATCAATATCTGATGATTTAACTTTAGAGGGTTTTACTTCTTTAGATAAAATTGAATCTAATTCATTTATTTTAATCATAAAATCACCATTTTCATATAAAAAATAGGCAGGATTCTCTTAGAGAATTCTACCTATTAATTTTTTAATCTAGAAACTTTTTGTCTTTATCTTCTACTTGAATAGCAGCAATTTGACTAACCACAATCGTTACGCGTTCTGACCATGGTTCACCTTCAATTTTACTTGGTTTTTTTAAATCAATAACATATTCAGAAGATGCATCATTCTTACCTTTAATGTAAGAATCATAAATCTTTTCAATTTCACTGATCGGAACCGTTTGAACAATGCTCTTGCCACTATTCAGAGTAAAAATCATTTTCTTTTCTTTCTTCATTATTAATTCTCCTTCGATTTAAATATAGATTCATCATTAAAACAATTCAAAACTGACATACTCTCAACCTAAAGGTCTAAGTTTTATGGTTATCATAAGACATTGCCATATAGGGGTATCAGTGCTCCCCTTGCATATATCTCTTTCTATATGCAATTGATCTTACTGATATTATATGCAGCATTAACATCAGCATGATCAACGTGGCCACAAATGGGACACTTAAATGATTTTTTATCTCGGATTCCTTCATGTCCACATTTAGAACAATGACTACTTGTATTATGTGGATCAACATAAGAAACTTTGATACCGGCTAAAAGAGCTTTGTATTTCAAAAAATTCTGAAATTGATAAAAGCTCCAAGAGTTTACGATACCACGAGATTGTTTTTGATATGTATTTTTCTTATTTGTATTTTTACGAATATTAGTTAAATTTTCAAGTTTAATTTCACATTGATATTTCTTAGCTTCATTTACAACATGCCGTGAACATTTATGATTTATATCTTTAACAATATTCTTTTCTCTGTTTTTAATCTTTTTTAAATGATTATACTTTTGTTTCTTTTGAAGTTTTTTTCTAATATCCTTATATTTCTTACGAACATGTGATTCTTTTTTACCCAATTTAATTATCTTATTGATATTTGAAATAACTCCAACAACAGTGTGTCCAGTAGCATTTAAATCAATACCCATAACATTTTGAATTTCAATTTCTTTCTGCGGTTCAATTTCAATTGAAATATAATAATATTGTTTATTGATTTCAATTTGATTTATTTTCTGAAATTTATATCGACAATCTGAAAAATCAATATATTTCTTCAAACATGGAATATAGATTGTTTTATATTCTTTTAAATATTTAATTCCTTGATTGGGAATACATAAATTTACAGATTTAACATTTTTGCATTTTTTATTTCGACCATATTTTCTTAAAATTTGATTACTAATTATAGATTTTAATCCAAAATGGGCAACAGCTTTAGATGTTATGACGCCTTTGTTATGAATAGAAAATTGAGCAATTTGGAATGCTTTTACAATTCACTATCAAAATTTTCATTATGTTTTATTTTAATGGTTAGAATCATCTTTAAACACCTTTTTGATTTTCAATATATTTTTTAATAACTTCTAAAGATACTGTCCCAACAGAAGCAATAAATTTTCCATGTGTCCATAAACAAGGAAGCCTTTTCTTTAATTCGGGAAATTCTTCTCTTAAAATTTTTGAAAGATAATCCTTTATATTTGAAACTATAGCATGAATATGAATATTGGCACTACATTGAATCAAAAGATGAACATGATCTGGCATCGTTTCTATTTCGATAACTGAATAATGGTATTCGTTTTGTTGTTGATAAACCAATTCCTTTAATCTTAATTGAATTGGTTCAGTCAAGACTTTTCTTCTATATTTTGGACAGAAAATAATATGATAGATACATCGTGAAACTAAATGATTTTCCGAAATATACAAGGTTTCTGGAGTTAATAAATTCATTTTGTAGCCCCCTTTCGTCTACTATTAACTTCTTTTTTGTCGGAATTTTTTGGGCCAATATCGGCGGTCAGGACCGCCGATATTCATATCAGCCTATAAAGGTCTGATCTTTCTGCCAATTTTCAAAAGTATTCAAAAGTAAATTTTTATATTGTTCTAAAATCTTTTCATCTGAATTGTAAGCTCTTTCAATTCCTTCTTCAATTAAGGGATATTTATCTCTTGTGTTCACTGGATTTTCATGCAACATTCTATGAACACAATGAAGAAGGGGAACATACGAAACACATCCACTCATGTGCAAATCAAAAATTACCATTGTTAAATAGATGGTATTTAATGGCAATTTATTGTCAATAAAATAGTCCACAGTATTTTGACATATATCATACAATGTTCTGCCATAATGATGAACTTCAATATGTGCTTGATCATCGGTTGTTGATAATCCAGTTGCAGCACATACTTCTCTATTTATTGTTGACAACCAAACTTTGTATTCTTGAGATGATCGAAATAATTTTTCAACATCCTTGATTAACTTTTCATATTCTTGGTTATCATATAATTCGTAAAACAGTTCTGGTTTCATTTTAACTACCCAATTAACAATATTGATTCCGGGAACTTGTATCTAGCTTTCAATTCTTCAATTAACTCTTTTTCTTTTTCATCAGCTTCACCTAACAATGTTGATGCATCATTATCTAATGAACCAACAGCTAATTGAACTCCACTAAATTTCCCTCTAATACGTGCTAACATTTTAGCAACTTTACATTGAACAAACTGAATAAACCAATTTATTTCATAAGAATTTAATGAAGATAAATCTTCTGTATGAGGCACTGCCAACTTAGCAGCCACTAACCCTTGATACATAGGAGTTGGCGTAATTCTTACAATATTTGGTTCAATCAATTCTTTTGCTAAATCTAATCCAAATGCTTTATTGACTGTATCATATTGAAGAAAGTTTGTAATATAATCTGTCATGACTGTTATATCCGATTTAGCTGCCAAAGAAAGTGGTTGTCTCATTAAAACTTCCCAAGGAATTCCCATACCAATTAAATAATTGATATCAAGGTAAATATCAACGACACTGTTAATCTTTGGATAATCAGCCAATTCATAATCAGACTTCATTGGAAAAATCTGAAACCTTGGATAAACAATTCTTGGTGCATAGATATTCAAAACATCAACAGCTTTTTTAATTGCCATTACAAGATTGTTTTCTGTAATTTCAACTGATACACTTGGATATCCAAATTCTGATAAGGCCCTCATTTTTAATTCTTCAAAATCGGAATCATCCAATTGAATATTTGGGAGTTTATTAAAAATTCCCATTTTTTATCATCCTTTATTATTCAGACTTACGAGGTTTTCTTGGCTTCCTCACAGGCTCTTTTTTTTCTGACTCTTCTTTTTCTACTTCTTGAACAGGTTCTTTTTCTTTTTCAACTTCCTTTACAACTTCTGGAGTTGGCTTTTCAACAGGTTTTTCGGAAAATGCCAATACTGTAATCTTTCGATATTCCAATAGGAATTGAATATCATAATCAGAAAGATTCTTTTCACTTTGAACAAAAATCTCCCCTGCTTTATACTCCAATCCATTATGTGAAAATCCATTCACAACTGTAAATTTTTTCATTTATTAATGGTCGAGGAAAATGCTAAGTCTTGCTTAGCATATGAATCGACCTTTTCACCTCACTTATCCATGATTTTCGACTAGAAACTCTAATTATTTTATCAACTTTCGGCATTGGCTTAAGATCAATACCTTTGTTATCAATTCCCATTAAAGCAAAATAACCAGACGATCTTCTACCTTTAATGAAATATTCTTTTCCAAGATATCTGACTTTATCAAACTTTCTAAACCCAAATAGTTTTCCAGTTGGTATTCTTTTTTCAGATCGAATTCCTTTAGTCTGCTGATAATCACCTTTAGAAACACAACGTTTATAAATTACACTATCAATTTTGTTGAAATAAGCAGGATTACCTTGACAAGCTATCACTACAGCATCAATGTAATGCTCTTTTGGAAGTTCAAAGAATTGTCTATGTTCTTTAGTTATGTATCCAAAAGTTTCTTCCGCATTAGGTAATCTTTTTAACAATTGAATTCTAATACTATTCATCTGGGTTGCATGTTTCAAATTACCCTTAACCTTACCATTATTCAGTTTGATCTTTCCATCATGAACTGCATCGTGGCATGTTTTACAAAGAGTAATTAAGTTATCGGGTTCATCGGAGCCGTTATTGCTTCTAAAGATTATATGATGAACTTCAAGTTTTTTATCTTTTGATTTGCCTTTACAATGTTGGCATTTGTAGGAATCTCTATCTAAAACAAAAGCTTTAGTATTTGCAAAACCGTAGTTAGTTCCTTTTTGATAACCCCATTTTCGTATATTCTTATTATGAAGAGCAGGGTTTTTCATTAAATGTGGATCAAAATTACCAGTTTCTATTACTAATTGAGTTATTGGAAGAATTGATTTAACAAAGTTGATTTCTTTGAAATGACTATTAAATTTGCTAATCATAGTAGGTGAAAATCTATCTTTTCTACGAGAATTCTTCCTATTAGCCCAACGAGCTTTACGGTATCGAATTTTTCGATTTCTTCTATTACGTCTGTATTTGCTACGTTGTTTCATCTTATCGGTAATATCATTTCTAATCGTAATTTCAGACATATAAACCACTTCTTCTTTATCATTAACGACCGCACTACCTATTTTATCACCACCAGTATCAACCCCATGAGTTAGAGATTGTTTAGCTTGTCCACTACCGTATAAAAGTTTAATAGTAAATGGAGTTATTCTAATTACTTTAGCTTTGCCAAATTTTAATAAAATTCTGGCTTTTCTAGGTGAACAAGGCATCAAGGGTTTTCCATGCTTATTAATAACGTAAACTACCATAAAGTGTTTATCTCCTTTATACAAAGAAGTTATGCCTATTCAGTCAGTTGGAGTGCTGAATGAAATTGGACTTCCTCTCGATCAGTTAAGTTGGCTTCGCAATGTGGTTGACTATTCCGTTCTGCCTTGGAATTGTTTACAGAGCCACGAAAGTGCATTGAACTGAGGCGACATTCAAAGGTTTCTACATCCAACTTAACGACTACCAGCTTTCTAAAACTCCTACTGGTGATCTGGTAAAGATGACCTTCTAATTGAATTCAATTAGAAGGTGCTAAGTCTTGCTTAGCACAGCTTTACTTATAAATCCCCCTAATCTTTAATACCCCATATTGCTTTCAGTGATTGTGCGGTTATTTGTTTTCTTTCACCATCTACCTGTGGACTACTATTAACTTCATTTTTTTCTCGTGATCTAGAATCAATTTGTAGAATTTCCTCAAGCTCTTCATCTGACAGATTATATTTTTTATCAATTCCACTATACTTTTTAAGAAGGTGAGTTGTCTGTTCCTGAACTTTTTGGGATTCTACATTTCCATATAGACTATTAAATGCTTCTTTAATGTCTGTTCTTAAAAGGTCTTTTAATTTCATAAAAGCCCACATTGTATGACCATAGGATAATACTAAGTCATCTTTTCTGGCTCCTGCAACTCTACCATGTTTGTCATAAATGAATGTTAAAAATTGCATTAAAAGTCTTTCGGATTTAATAATACCTAATTGTTTTTCTCCAATCAATTCCGAATTCTGAATTTGTTCAAATGAACGTTCGTCTTTAACATTTAACAAATTTGAATATTTTTCAAGTAATGTATTCTTCATGTTTGTCAATAGAAGATTTCTTGTTTCTCCTGTCAAATTTGTGCCATAGTCTAATACTTGAATAGCTTTCTTTTTCTGTTTTGAATTTCTCACTGTATGTTTTTGATCAATTAAATCATTGGGATTGCCATCTCTAAATAATTTCCCTCTAATTGTTGGATCAATTCTTAATAATTTATCAATGATAATTTTACCTAAGGCATTTCGTTCAACATTCATCCAAGCATTGTTATACATTTTTTGATATTTTAAAAGAATGTCAACATAATCATCAGGAATAATTGTATCACAAGCAAATTCAGCTACCTGTTCTAATGTATATCCATCAATGATTTGAAAAGCTGAATCATCATTTCCAGTCCCATAAGCAGTATCAACACCAATTACATAAGGTCTTTTTTCAATGGGTTCTTGCCATATCCACAAATTATTATCTTCCAGTTTCTTAATTGGTTCTTCAATATCAATTTTTTCAAGTAAGAAGCCTGGGATATAAGTATCACCAGAAGCTTCAAATGATAATTCAAGTTCTTGTCGAATAGCTCTTTGATCCCAATTTAATGCTTTACAATTTTCCAAATACCATTCTTTTGTGCAATCTGGAATACTACTCCAATGAACACGTAAAGGATGAAAATTGTTTTTACCACTAACAGAATTTTGATACATATTATAATACCATTCACCTGTTCCAGCCATACCATTCGGAGTTGATATAATAAGTATTCCATAAGGTTTTTTTGAAGTAGTATCAACTGCTTTTGATATGGTTGGATAAATAGCTTTATAAACATTTTCAACGTTTTCTGTATGAGCCGCTTCATCAAGAATCAATAAACTAATTGATTCACCTCTAGAGGCTTGTTCCGTAGCAGGGAGTGCTGTGATAGTGCTCCCATTAGTAAATGCCATTTCTGATTCATTGTCTTTAGTTCCATTTTCTGTCTTATTTCTTGTTGATGTTGGTGGCAAAAATTCATCTATATACCATTGTGGTAATGCTCGAAACATTTGTTTGATCTTTTTTAAAAACTTCTTAGCATTTCTAGCACCAGCCGAAACAATTAGAATATTGTAATTTGAAAAATGTAGAGCTGACCACAAAGCAAGTGCTTGAACAATGGTTGAAGCACCGACCTGTCTACTTTTTAAAATAATTAAATTGTGTTTATTACAATATTTTTTAATGAGATTCTTCTGAAAATCATACAATGGAAATGGAATTCTTCCATTTTTTTGAGTAATAATTTTAACATTATCTAAGGTAAATTTGATCGGATCACGTCTATATGATATGTATTGTTCAATTTGATTTTCCGTAAGCATAATTTGTCAACCTCCACATAAGTTAATTTTAGAAATTTTGAGTTTCGTAAAAATATGGAGTTGATAAAAATGAATCAAGAATTTTTTGAAGATTTGTCGCCGGAAGATGATTCTTCAGCTGAAAAATATATGAGGTGGCCTTTTAAAGAAGACGATTGGTTAATAAATCTTGTTATGACCAATCCAAATTATTTAGATCGGATTATGACTTTAAGAGATTATAGTGTTAGAAATGTTGATATCATCATGCTTGAAATAATTGATGCTGTTAGACTTTACAGAGAAGAAAAACAAGAACAAAATCCTTCTTTTGTCAAGAAAAGAAAATATCTCAAAGAAAATCTTAACAATAAGAAAATTCAAATTACATTGGAAGATGAATTAGAACTCAAGTCAAATATAGAAAAATACAAATTATATAGTTTGATCCATTGGTTGCATCTAAATAGAAATCCTCGAATAGTAGAACACTGTGCCATTCAAAAATATAATATCTTAGATGTTATATATCCAAAAGTTCAATTGTCAATTCGAAAAGTTATTGGATCAAAAGTCTACGAACCAATAATGGATGAATTTGAAGAAGCTGTCAATAATGCTTGGATAAGTATTATCAAATACCTTACAAAAATTGATACAACAAAAGTTATGTTCAGCATTTTTGTTGCCACTGCTCATAGGAGTGCTCTTTATTTAAAAGCCCTAATCAATCAACATAATTATCATCATCAGACTTTAACAGATTATAAATTTTACAATAATATTGAAGCTTTGGATGACGAATCGGTTATGGATACAAAAACATATCAAAATAATCATCTAGAAGAAGAAAGCATGGAAGATTATTTGGCCGGATTGATTGATGATGAAAATGATTTTGAAGAACGTTTAGAAGAAATTGAATCTTCAAATACTGAATCCAACATGACAACCTTAAAATCAAATATTCTATCTTATTCATTTACCGTATTATCATCATCTAGAAAACCATCAATTCAAAAAATCTTAGCTGAATTTTTCATTGATATTATTAATAAAAACATTTCTAAAGAACTTATTGAACGAAATGCTACGACCATTATTAATACAATGGACATGTATGACGGCACAATAAATCAAATTAATTGTGATACGAATAATAAGAAATTTTATAAACTCTTTCGGGATTTTCTTCAATTCAAAATACAACATAAAATTGAAAAATTTACAAACCTTCAAGGCAAACAACTAAATAAAAAAGAAGGCAAGAAAATTTCAAAATCATCTTATTATGTTGAATTGACGAAAAAAGAAAGAGATTCCATGAAACTTCTTCTTCAAAATAAGGATAAAATTGTTCAGGAATTGATGGAATTTCGAAACCAATGTTTGAATTATAATATCAAATAAGGTGATATTAAATGAGTGGAAGGTATAGTTATTTGAGAAAGAATAAAGATTTTGAAGGTGTTAAAAAGATTCTGAATGAAAAATATGATGGCAATTTATTTAGACTCAAGGATGCCGAAGAAGATTATCGGATCATTTGTGAACTAAATAAATGTCATAATAAAGTCAGACAAATTAAAAAAGAGCCAATTATTTCTTCTGAAAGATCATATACATTAATTGATTTCAATCAAGATGAAATGTCTTATGTAGTCAATCAACAACCAATTCTTTCAGCTAGCTTGGACAGTATTGCTTATAGAAGATTATTACCTGATAGACCATCAAACATCTTTCTAAAACTTCGACAAAAAGAAAATTCCAAAGGAACTAAAAATGTTGATAAGATATTTGCCTTTTTACAAAATCTTGTTATGAGATCAAATTTTCAAGTTTCTTCAATTGTCAATGATCGAGCAAATGGAATTATTAAATTCAACACAATTCAAAGTGATGCCATTCATGGAAGCACAAGACAATATGCAACAATATATTTAAATAAAAATGCTTATGTGAATATGGATGAATTGGTTCGTGGTGAACTTAAAAGACTTTTAGATAATCAAATGTTATATGCTTTCTTTACTCTCTATGGATTCAGTAAATTTTTCATCAGATGTAATTGTAGGGAGTATTTGAATAATTTCAGTAGAAAAGATTCTGGTGCAAATTATTTTTGTAATCATGCTATGTGGTCAATGTCTGTTCTTCCATATTATCTTTATTATTCACTATCCTAAAGGATTTGACGTTAATGAAAAAGATTGTATTATCTGCTAAATTTGAAACATTTATTGATGAATCAAATTTACAATTTTCAGAATCAAAAGGATTGCACCTAAATTCTTCTGATTGGAAACCTTACATTAAAATGAAACATCCAGATATTTTCAAGTTCATTTCTTCTGGCCTTTTGGTGTCATATACTCATAGTGATATATCAAGAAAGACTTATCAACAAGGATATAGAAATACGGAATACAGAACAATACTCTTGGCTGGATTTTACCTATCCTTGGTTGGAGTTTCTAACGATAAAATCTCTGATTTTCTAACCAAATTAATGAAGAAGACCAATTGGAGAATTAGGTGCAACTGTCCGGCAATGGTATTTTGGGGATTTAATTATATTCTAACAAAAGAAAATTCAATTCTTGGGCCGGGTGAATCAAGAAAACCAGTCAAAAGAAATCCTCATTTAGATGGAATTTGTTGTAAACATCTTTGGGTTTCTTTAAATTACCTTCATCAGAAAATGGAAGAAATTGTTAAAAATATTCTTCTGACTATTCGGAATTTTTATGGTGTTCAATCAGAACACGGAAGACAACAAGTATTAAAAAAAGTTAAAATAACTGGATTAAAAAAGTTATTGAATGATGTAAAAACAGCAATAATAAAAATTGATAAGTCTCTTTCACCAGAATTTGACAATCTTACTAAAGGAATTAAGATGGACTATTTTGGAAAACAGGAAGAGCACAAAAAGGATGTTGAACAAAATGGCAAGGAAACCGAAACCATCAACACGGAAGATGGAAATAGACGAGCGACTAGAGGAACATTTAGAAAGAATTGAAGAGGATATCAATCTAGTAGAAGAAAGAGATGAAAGGGTTGAAGAAGTATTGTTAAATCTTCTTTCAAAGTTCCAATCATTTCAAGACCCTCGTTCTCTTAAATCAACAAATATTGATGCAATGACAAAATTGATGGATTTATATACTTCATTGCCAGCCAAAAGAGCACAATTAAGGAAAACCATTATTGATACATTAATGAAGAAACAAGACCTCAAACAAAGAAAAGAAGAATCGGAAAACTTAAAAGATACAGTTGGTATTACGATGTCAAGCATTCTTGGGATGATTGAAAAATCTACAAATTGTTTTCCTTCATACGAAGATGATGGCCAATAAAATCTGGTGGTGAACATTAATGGATGAAAGTGAAGCTGTGCTAAGCGAGACTTAGCACCTTCTAATTGAATTTGATTAGAGGGTCATCTTCACCAGATCACCAGTAGGAGTTTAAAAAACCGGTAGCCGTTAAGTTGGATGTAGAAACCTTTGAATGTCGCCTCAGTTCAATGCTCTTTCGTGGCTCTGTAAACAGTCTTAAGGCAGAATGAGACAGTCAACCACAATGCGAAGCCTTCTTAACTGATCGAGAGGAAGTCCAATTTTAACTAGCACTCCAACTAGTTAAATAGGCATAACTTCTTTGTATAAAGGAGATAAACTTTATGGTAGTTTATGTTATTAACAAACATGGAAAACCATTAATGCCATGTTCACCTAGAAAAGCAAGAATTTTATTAAAACTTGGTAAAGCAAAAGTAATTAGAAGAACTCCATTCACTATCAAACTTTTATATGGCTCTAGTGGCTATAAGCAGTCATTAACTCATGGTATTGATACTGGTAGTAGTGAAATTGGTAGTGCGGTTGTTAATGATAAAGAAGAAGTTATCTATATGTCTGAAATTACTATTAGAAATGACATCACCAAAACTATGAAAAGCAGGGCTACTGCTCGTAGAAATAGAAGAAATAGAAAAACTAGATATCGTAAAGCTCGTTGGGCTAATAGGAAGAATTCTATTAAAAAAGATAGGTTTTCTCCTACAATGGTTAGTAAATTCAATAGTCATTTGAAAGAAATCAATTTTGTTAAATCAATTCTTCCAATAACTAAATTGATTATTGAAACTGCTAACTTCGATCCACATTTAATGAAAAATCCTGCTTTATATAATGAAAAAATAAAGAAATGGGCTTATCAAAGAGGAACTAACTACGGTTTTGCAAATACTAAAGCATTTATTTTAGATAGAGATTCTTACAAATGTCAACATTGTAAAGGTAAATCCAAAGATAAAAGATTAGAAGTACATCATATTATTTTTAGAAGTAATAATGGTTCCGATGAGCCTGATAATTTAATCACTCTCTGTAAAACATGTCATGATGCAGTTCATGATGGAAAGATTGTTATTAATGGTGGAAAAGTTAAAGGCAATCTAAAACATGCTACGCAGATGAATAGCATTAGGTTTCAATTAATGAAAAGATTGCCTGAAGCCATTGAAACTCATGGATATGTAACTAAAGAAAATCGATTTAATTTAGGTTACCCAAAGGAACATTATATTGATGCAGTAGTGATAGCTTGTCAAGGTAACCCTGTAACTTTTAAGACTGATAATGTGATTTATAAGAGATGCGTTTCTAAAGGTGATTATCAGCAGACTAAAGGAATTCGATCTGAAAAAGGAATACCAACTGGAAAGTTGTTTGGATTTAGAAAATTTGATAAAGTCAGATATCTTGGAAAAGAGTATTTTATTAAAGGAAGAATGTCAACAGGTTTTGCAATTTTAATGGGTATTGATAATATTAAATTATCATTAAAACCAATACCTAAATTTAGTAAGATGGAAAGGATAGCTAGTAGAAAATCATGGATAATCGATCAATCAAGAATGATTCATATGCTAAGCAAGACTTAGCATTTTTCTCATCTGGTTTGTATAAAAAGCCTCTTTTGTCTGGATTAAGAGAGAAACTTCAAAAGCTAATAAATGTTTTTGTTGTTCAAAAGAAAGAGGAATCTGCTTATGATATAAATAATAACACATTAAATATAGCAAAGATATTGGACGATGAAGGAATTAACCATTTATTTAAATCATTTGAATTTTCATCATTTCAATATGAAAAATTATTTGATTTGGAAATGGGAAGAGTTGGAAGGTATAAAGATTATGAATCTATCATAATGAGAATACCAGAAGCTAATAAGGCAGTCACGATTATTTCCGATTCTGTTTTGGCACCTAATATTGGCAACAAAACAAATACACTTCATCTTGATCCAGTTCAAGGCCCAATTGGTAAAAAAGGATTGGAAATTGTTAAATTAATTCTGGATAAAACAAAAATGGAACTGAAAATTCTTCCATCATTTGTTTTTGGAACATGTTTATATGGTGATACATTTATTGAAATTAAAAAAACTCTCGATAGTCCAAAGTTTATTATTCATGATCCAAAGAAATGTATTCTTTTGTTTGATAAAATGACTGATATTGAATTGGGTTTGATTGTCCAATTGGATGTGAATCAAAAATCATTATTAGTTGATTTATTGGCTAAGAATTTGCCCACATTGCAAATTGAATTACCACAACAAAGAAGAAATACGGTTGTTGTTTCTTCTGAAACAAAAAAACCAATGTCAGAAAGGGAAATTCAAGATCTTACATTAATTATAAATGATGCAGTTAAAGAAATGGGAGCAAAGATTAAATATATTCAACCATCTCATTATGTTCACATGTCAATTACAAGTAATAACATGTATTCACCTTATGGCACTAGTGTTCTTGACGCTGTCAGATCAATTGCAAAACAACTTCTATTAAATGAAGCTGCATTATCCATTGCTCGCGTAACAAGAGCACCTTCAAGGAAGTTATTTGGTGTTGAATGTGGAAATATGCCAGAAGCTGAAGTCCCTTCTTTTATGGAAGGTGTTAAGAATCAAATAAAAAGGGAAAAAGTAATTGACACTTCAAAAGGGTTGTCAATCGATTCCATTCCTGATCTTTTATCAATTGATGAAGATTATTGGTCAAGAACCGTTGGGGGCACATCACTCTTAACAATTGAAAGTATTCCAGGCGATGACCTTTCGACAAATATTGAAGATATGGAATACTGGAAAAAGAAACTTTTAAGCTCTCTTGGAGTTCCACCTGCATATTTAGCTAATGAAGAAGGAACTAGCACAAGAGCATTATTGACATTGGAAGATGTAAATTTTGCCCGACAAATTAAAAAACTTCAAACAGATGTTAATATTGGATTAAATCAATTGGTTGACAATTGTTTAATCATTATGGGATACCCTGAATTGGTTGGTTCCGTCACCATTTCATTGCCAGAACCACAAAATCTTGAAGATAATATTCGTTTAGAAAATATGAGTAATAGAATTTCGGTTGCTAGTGATTTAAAGGGAATGATACCAAATATTTCAATGAAATGGCTAGCCAAAAATATCATTGGTTTGACGGAAGAAGAATTGCAGGAAATGGAAAAAGAAAAGGAAGAAGAAAAGAAGATGACAATATTTAAGAATCCAGAAGATGAAAACATGGGAGAAATGGGTGGGTCATCTGGTGGTGGATTTGGCGATGTAGAAACATTTGGGGAATCTGATTTTGGTTCGGAAGAACCAGAAGAAACGACAGAGGAAGAATTACCACAAATGGGCGGAGAAGAATCTGGTATGGAAACATCAGAAACAGTCTCACCAGAAAGTTAAAAAGAAGAAATTAAACTAGATATTTAGTTTCATTATATATGGGGGTTAAAAAATATGCCAAATTTCGATCCAAGAAATCAACTTTTATCTGATATTTCTTCTGGGATTGATTCGGTTGCAAGTCTTAGTGATGATATGTCGGATTCAGATAAAGCTATTCTTGAAAATATTAAATTGAATGTGCCTAATTTGGATACCAATACGTTATTTATGATTCGTGAATATATCACTGCCAATCTTCAAGACTGTCTTTCAAATTATTCTCCTTTGGTATCTGAAGAGTTGGATACAACCGATGAAACAAAAGAAATGCCAGAAGGAACGCCAAGTGAAGAACCTGAAATGGAAATGCCAGAAGAGGATACAAATGAAAGCCAAGGAATGTTGGATAAACTAACTGAAATTTCTGACTATGCTCAAGAAATTGTTGATCTTGTTCAAAATGCTATTGATAATGTCAGTGATATGGATATTGTGACGCAGTTAATCAATATTAAACTTTTTGTCAATGATAAACTTGATGAATTTAATACTTTCACAAATACCGAATCTTCGGGTGAGGTTAATATGGAAGAAGTTTTAACACAACTTGAAGAATTTAAATCGAAATTGGAAGGGTATTCCCAACTTGTTGAAAACATTACAATGGAAGAAACAAGTGAAGATATTTCAACTCCTGAAAATTTAGAAAATAATACGGTGGAAAATCAAGAAGAAAATGTTCAACTCCAAAAAGAAGAAGTTGAATTAAGTTCAATGGTTGTAGCAGAAGAAGAACAGGAAGATGAAAATTTAATTGAACCTGAAACTTCTGAATCTGAAGGCTTACCAATAGAAACCATGAAAGATGAATCAGAAGGTTCATCAGATGTTAATGCACAATTTGAAGAATTGAAAAAGTCCATTGAGGAAATCTCTCAAAACATTTCAACAAATAATCCTGAAATGTCAACATCATTAGAAAATGTTCAAGAAAAAATTGAAAACCTTCAAGAACAGATCGTGGGTGGTTCCGAAGAAATTGAGCCTGAAAATGATGAATTCATGGATGATGATTTTGAACCAATGGAAGATGATGAAAATATTTCAATGGGATCAAAACAATCACCAACTGGTGAGGCTCAATCAATTGAAGAACAGTTGGCAAGGATGCAAAAGGTTCTTAATAAGAAACCAACACCTGTTCAGGCCGATAATGACATTATAATGCCTTCTGATGGCGAAACAGAATTGAACAATGAAATGGCTCCAGAATCAAATGATAATATGGAAATTGTTCAGGAACTTAGAAATCTTTCTTTCAAGTATGGCAAACCCGAATTTGAAGGTAAACCAGAAATGGAATTATCAGAAGCTTTAGCAACTCTTTCCGAGAGTATTGAAGACAATGATAAGGTCAGTATTGATAACAATGTTGAAGCCGTTACAGTAATGGTTGCCATAATGGATAAAATAGTTAAAAATGAAATTATGGATGTTGTAAATAAGATTGGTCAGACGGATGAAGTTGAAATAAATCCAGAACCAATGTTAGAAGAAGGCAATACGTCCTTTGAAGAAGGTAATACAGATGAGATCATTAATTAGAACTGTTGTATCTCCAAAATTAGAATATACAATTGTGGCTTCTTCTACATCCAAAGAAGATAAATCCCTTCTTGGGCCAAAAGTCGTGGTCGATTGTGTATTTCAGGAAGCAGACGTTCCAAATGCTAATGGCCATATGTTTCCTAAATCTGGTTTAATGTCAGCTATTCAAAAGGCTGGTTCAATTATTACAGATCGAAGATTGTTGGGTGAATTAGATCATCCCGACGATATTACAGATGTTAATAGATTAGCTACGGTAATGTTAAAGAATGTTGCTATGGTTATTTCTGATTTGAGAATGGATGGCAGCCATGTTGTTGGAAGATTTGAAACTCTTGATACTCCCAATGGTGTAATTCTTTCATCCCTTCTGAGAGATAAGGTTAAAGTAGGCGTTTCAATTAGAGCGCTTACAGAACAAGATATTTCTTATGATAATTCTAACGTAAATAAGATCAATCAATTTGAATTGGTGACTTATGATGCTGTTCATAATCCGGCATATTCTGATGCTTTTGTTTCTTCAATCGTTTCTAAAACAGTTTTTCCAGTGGGAAATTTAGAAGTTAATAACAACTTACTTACCCTTGCAAGGGAAGAATTAAAAGAATTCTTGAGTGAATATACAAAGTTAATAGTTGCAAAAATGAGGAGAGGATAACGGATGCCTAACATTACAATGAGAGATTTGACAAATGGAGCATTGGCCAGTATTGATGAAACCGATGTTGCAAATGAATTTAGCAATCTAGATGTTGAATTTGGATATGCATTAATGCAAAAACAAAATAGGTTGAATGAAATTATTTCAACAACCGAAAATGTTGAGAGTGAAACCAAATCTCTTCAAGAACAAAATTCATTTTTGGAAAAATCTTTAAAAAGTGCTCAAGAAGACATTCTAAAAATCATAAATTAATCTATAATATGCATCCGAATATTTGAGGTGAATTGTTAATGAAAAAGAATTCCATGCTTACAGGCCTTATGGCAGAAGTTTTGGATGAATTGAAGAACGAAGAAATGATGGAAACGACTTCAGTTGATGGAACAGAGGATTTAAATTCTGATCCTAACATTCAGGAAAAGAAGGAAGAAATCGCTAATGAAGAAGTCAAAGAAGAATTAAGCGATTCAGAACCTAAAAATTACAACTTCCTTGGTATTGATATTGTTGTTAATACTGATGAAGAAGGTAAACAAGTTATCACTTTTACAAAGGATGACTTTACAATTACAAAAGAAGTTGAGAATGTAGACTTCCAGAATATCATTACTTCTTTACAGGACTATATTGTTGCTCTTCATGAAAAGAATGATGGTGGTATGGGTGAGGAAGAATCAGAGAACCTTGAAGAAAATTCAGAAAACCCCTCGGAAATGGACGAGGAAATGCCTGAATTGGATGAGGACATGTCAGAAGAAGAGAAACAGCTTGCAATGGAATCTCATAGATTGATTGCCAATATTTACAAATCAAACAAGTTCAAACTTATTGAAATGGCTAAACTTGGCTATTCATTTAAGAAATATGTTTTGGCTAATCTTCGTGAAGAATTGTTTGCTAACAACATCAAAGGATATATTGAAAAGAATAAAAATATTGATACAAAGATTGCAATGGCCCAAGAGAGACAATCAGAAGTCAAAAAGAATTATCTATTGGCTAAAAATATGAATCAAGACCTTCGAAAGAAATATGTCATTCTTTCTAATATTCTTTCTGAAACAAAAAAGGCTTTTGCTAGTGGTAATTCAGTTGACAAAAATAAAATTAAAATGGTTCTTTCTTATGTTGTTAAGGGTATGGATTTGGATACACAAAAATTCAGTATTCTTGCTCAGAAGTCTCAAAAAGCCATTACTTCTATTCTAGCTGGCGAACAAAAAACCAAAACTGAAAACTCGAAGAATTCGGAAATTAAAAATGAAGAGGGTAAGAAATCTCCTATCACTGCTTCAAATAGAAAACCGAATCTTCAAACAAATGGTGGTTATGGTAGGTCTACATCCACATTAAAAGAACAAAATGATGGAACGGATGAAATGATGATAGAGCTGAAAAAGCTAATTAGTCCCAAATATTAAAATAAACCTTGAAAATATAATTGGAGTGTGTTTTATAAATGAAGAATTATAACGCCCTACTTGCTCGTGATGTTTGGGCCAGTAGAACAAAGCCCCTGTTGATGAATGGTTATTCTGGCCAATTGGCCGAAGATATGAGCATTATTCTTGAGAATACTCGTAGAGCATTGCTTTCTGACGCAAAAGTAAATAATCTTATTTATATTCCTAAGGTTACACTTCCACTTGTTCAGCGTGTATATCCTAACACGATTGCACAGCAAATTGTTGGAGTTCAACCTGTAAAGTCTGCTCAAGGGACTATTCGTTTCCTTGACTTTGTTGATGAAACAACTGGAAATACAATGTATCCATGGACGAATGCTGCTGATCGTCGTAAGCATTCTACCCCAATGGAAGCCAGTCATGTGACAACCGACACTCTTACTGGTGCTGGTAATCTCACTACTTATAATGATGTTATTACAAATGAGTGGGCAGAAGGAACATTGATGCTTATTATGCACGATGATTCAGCTAATGCTGATATTCCTGTTGCTCAGGTTCTTAAAAATGGTGATGTTCGTCAGCTTGTTGCTTCTGTCAATGGGACTGCTTTTAATCTTGTTGGTAGCGTAAACATTAATACTCGTCAGGCTGTTCTGAATTTTAGCACTGCTATTGGTGATGCTGCTGATAGTTTCCGTTGGGATTACTACAAGAATTGGGAAAAGGTCATTCCTTTTGGTGCTGACCAGACTTTCAACAAGATTCGTCCTGTCCTGAAGTCTATTCCTGTCGATACGGTATCTCGTAAGCTAGGTGCAAGCTGGAGCTAAACTTATTGGTTCCTATTGATAGAAATATCAATACAATAAATCGGGTGAATTGCTGGAAGGCCCCTAAAAATCAATCAACTACAACGCAACCTGAAAAGGTATTCGTGAATGTTTGAAAATGATTGAGGCATGGGGTTAATCAGCAGCCAAGCCACTGAATGTCAATTTAGTATGTGGAAGGTTCAGAGACTAGGATTTGAGGCATGACAGCCAATAAAAATCCAAACAGTGCCCGACAACTTAAATTCATGTAAATGAAAAAGTTGAAGATATAGTCCACTCTTTAACGAACGAAGTTAAAGATAAAGTGATGAGTTCCTTGAAGACTTTGTTTCAAAGGTCGCCTAATTAGAAATAGTTAGGAAAAACAATTGGGTGAATTGCTGGAAGTCCCTAAAGCCTTAATACTACAACATAGCTGGAAACGGCAAGTGTGAATGTTTGAAAAATTTAAGGATATTACAATGGGTAATCAGCATCCAAGCTCCTGAAAGTGAATAAAAGTATGGAGAAGGTTCAACGACTAGATATTGAGCTATCACAAGCGATAATATATCAATAGTGCCCAACAACTTCATTTATATTCAAATATAAAAAAGTTGAAGATATAGTCTGTTCTTAGATGAAAGTCTAAGCTAACACAAAGTTGAAGCAGAATTTGGCGAAAATGGTGAAGATAAGATTGTTGATACTCTTTCACAAGTTATCTTGACTGAAATTGACTCTGAAATTCTTTATAAGTTGTTTACTGGTGCTTTCCATTCCAATTCTTGGAGCAAGACAATGCCCGGAACTTGGACAAGAGGCCCAGAGGAATGGTATAAGACTCTTATGGTTAAGGTCGAAGAGTTGAATGCCAAGATTTTCCAATCAACACATATTTCTGGTGCTACCTTCATGGTCTGTAGTCCTGCTACCGCTGCTCTTTTCCGTTCAATGAATGGTTGGCAGCCTAGTGGTTCAAATGTTGATAATGGTGGAATGAGTATTGGCACTGTCAAGGCTGGTTCTGTCCAAGGTCAGTATGATATCTTCGTCAGTCCTCTTGTTGAAAATGACAAGATTCTCATGGGTTTCAAGGGTAAGCAGCCTCATGAAACGGGTTTCGTCTATTCTCCTTATGTTCCTATTCGTCTGACGCCCGTGACTTACCAAGAGATGCCTACAATCATGGCACGCACTCGTTATGCTACAACGATGCTTCGTCCCGACTTCTACGGTGTAATTACGATTACTGTGTAAAAAATAGGGAATCAAAGAAGGGACTGGCCTATTTTGGTCAGTCCCTTTTTTTGTATCGCTAAAGTTAAAATGGAACATCGTGGATGGCTCACCCGGCAAGCACAAAATGAAAAATTTAAAATCCTTATTTTTATTGAGCACGTTATTCTCTAATGATTTCGTTCAAGTATTGATTTTTATTGGGATTTTATTTTTTGACGGTTCATGCCGGCTAGGTGAATTAGGACGTTCCGAAATTCAGAATCCTTTGTTTTATTGAATTTGAAACTTTTTGTTTCAATATCATATTTTATTTAGGCAGGCGATTTAAGTATGAAAGAAAAAGATGTTTTTAAGAAAGTAAAATCATTGATATCACAACAAGAAAAAGTATCTAAAAAAGTTGATGAGAAAAATGTCGATTCAAAAGATAAAAAAACTGATAATACAAGCAAGTGAAATTAACGAATATTCTGAATATATGGAATGGTCAAAAAAAGAATAATTGCCATCTATATAGAGATATGGAGAATGAATTTGATGATGATACGATTCTAGAACCAAGACAAAGAAAGCCACTTGGCTCTATTTATCAATTCATTTTCTTAACAACTAATCCTAAATTAAAAGATTATCCAAGTAGGCAAAAAAGTTTATTCATGACTACTTCACATGGTGGTTCTGGATCAGAAGATGTTTTTGGAAGATATCAATATGAATGTTTTTTGAAAAAGGGAATTAACATTGGTTTTGCACTTGAAGATTTCAATTATATTTTTGGTAGATCAAATAGGGATTTTGATCAATGTATGTGGGAATCTTCTATAATATTGATCAATTTTTATGATAAAACAAAACAAACTGTTCAAGATATTCAAAAATATTTTTCTCAATACTATAGTGGACAATCAATTGAAAATTTGTCAGAATATGATAAAAATAGATTGGAATCTTGTCTTTCAACTGCCAATAGACTGTGGAAAGAGGTTGAATCATCTGGCAAAGTAGGCCATTTTGTTTTGAATGATTTTGACCAGTTAAAAGATTATTTTTCCAAGAAATATGAACTCTGGACAGACTCACCTTGTTTAATTAAAAAAACTAAAACACATATTCCGGGGCAATAACAAAAAAGAGGAAGCCTTTATTCCGGCTTCCTCAAATTTTTGATATATTCTTCATGCAAAGTTTTTTCATTCATTTTATCTGGTGAGGGAAGTCCCCCTTTCTCAAGATAGTTCCAGTATAACAGAAAAGAGGCTTTGTGTCAAGCCTCTTTTTTTCCATACACTCGAACAAATTCTTTAATGTCATCAATTTCAAAAATCTTATCCTGAAAGAATTGTTCTCTATATTTCGAATCCATTTCCATTGTTTTTAATAGTCTATTGTTAGCATATTTTCTTTTCCAATAATCAACAATTGAATTTAAATCATGAATATCAAAATCGAAATCTTTTCTTGGAATCAATTGATCTTCATTTATTTTACCCTGTAGAAAATCAATTGTATTATCATAATATCTAGCAAAATAAATACCTTTTTCAAAACCAGATTGTAAATCTCTTGTTTGAATTTTATGTTGAGACATTAAAGCTTTAAAACCAGATTCCTTGTAATACAGATTTAATACATTCTGTTTTGGGCCGGTAGCACATGTATCATTCTTTGCATTCAAAGCATCATCATATTTTTTACCAAAATCTTTATCAATCTTAGCTCTCTTTAAACAATATTCCCTTATTTCAGAATATGTTTTTTCTAAAGGAGAAAGTATTATACTCCCTTTCGTGACCCCAAGAGTTTTCCAATATTTAGGCATTCCATTATATTGTGAATTAATTCCATACAAAGATGTTGTTGTCATTCCTGCAAGAATATCCCCATACTTTTCTTTCCAAGCCTTTTGAAAAAAATGTGAATGAAGCAAAAGACACATGAGTTTACCACCAGTTGTCATAAAACCAATTGGTTGAGTTGGGACAATTGATGATGCAATACATGTATTATTTAACCTCTTTGGGCCTTCAATCTTAACTGATTTATCCCACCCAATATAATTGTCTCTTTCACTCATAGCAATAACATCACTTGCAAGAGAAAACATTCCACAATATTTTCCATTGATTTGAAGAAGATATCTTAGATTCCTGCCAGGATTTTGAGACCAATACAATGTTGAAACAAACATTCTAAGAATTAACCAATCTGTTTTATATGGTTCTTTATCAGCATCAATAAATTTAATATCATTCTTTTCTCTCTCCATAAACTCCATCATATCATCAAAATTTTGTGTCTTTTCAAAAACAGATTTAATTTTTCTCTTATCAATTTTCGAAACATATTCTTTTAATTCTTCAAATTTAAGATGAAGGAGGTATGTTTTATTATCTTCAATTGATTTTAGATATTGAAACTCCTGTAAAATTCTTTTATTTAAATCTTTTGCCCATTCGTCCAAATCAGTTGGATGATCTTGAATTTCATAAACGTAAGGTTTACGTCCTTTTGTAAACATGTCTAATTTTGCCATCGTGTAAGTGCCCCCAAAACTAAATTAATATGAAACATTCTTATATTATAGAAGGTGAATTGTATATGCCAGACCCTATTAAACTTAACTTATTTGATGCCATACTTGATTCTCGTGGAATGGATGGTCTTCTAGAAAATAAAGTCGTGACTTTTAATGGAAAGACCTATCCTGAATATGGCCATGCCGTGACCGTCACGGGTGGTCCCGGAAGTGGAAAAACTTACATGTCAAATACTTCAATCCCAATTGATGTAAAGACAATGAATATTGATGATATTAAAGAAATATACGTTAAACTCTTAAAAAGAAAATTGGCAACTTTGACGAATGAAGCTGACAAAGAAGAATTGTTAAGACCATTTGGCGGACATATTCCTGATTTTAAAAATCCAAAAGACAATTCTGTAATGCATGAATTTATTACAGATAAAGCATATTTTAAGAAACTCCAAGAACAATTTTTTAATTCTAACATGGGCAAATTACCAAATGTTTTGTTAGATATTACAGGTGGCAATTTTACTAAACTTCAAGAATATCAATCATTCTTAAAAGGTCTTGGCTATTATACATCTATTATTTGGGTCATCACGGATATTGAAATAGCAAAACAACAAAATAAAAATCGTGATAGAACTGTTGATGAAGAATTTTTGATTAATGCGTTTAGTAATACAAAAGACTCAATGTGGAAAGCGGCTCATTTGCCACTGGTTAATACTGATGAATTTTGGATTTTATTTACACATCAAAAACAAAGAAATGATACTGCCATTCCTCTTAAAAAACAATCTGATGGATCATTTGATATTCCAGAAGATTTGAAATTAAGAATTGAAAGACAGTTAAATATGCATAATGCTATAATGCATCCAAAACCATCTTATGATAGATTGAATTATGAATTTAATGAATAAATGATTCTAAGGGAAGGATAATTATCCTTCCCTTTTATTGTTCTATTCCTCTACTTCCAATTGAGAATTTTTCTTAATCATTTCCCAATTACCTTTATAACTCTGAACAGTCAGATAGGCCAGATCAAAAACTTCCTTCAAAGAAACCGGTTTAAAATCCCACATATCAACACCGACATTAACAATAACATTATTCAATTTCTTACTATAAGATACTTTGAAAATATTATGAACGTGGCCACAAATCCAAATAGAATTAGGAACCTGTGCTACACAAGGATCATGGGAAAGATGAACTCGATAAACATTATCTTCCCATTTAAAATAACGATCAAGATAAGTGTGGACACCAGCAAAACCAATTTCTTGATAGGTAAAAGGATTCATAATATCATGATTCCCAAGAACCAATTTCTTTTTACCATTCAAATTTCGAATAACCTGTTCAAGTGCAGCCTTTTGGGTTTCAGAAAATAAGGCCAAATCCCCAAGAAAATAAGTGGTATCATCTTCTTTAACAATATCATTAAAAACATTTTTCAGAATTGTATTCATTTTACCTGCATTCTTAAAAGGACGTTGACAATACTTAACAATGTTTTCGTGGCCAATATGTAAATCAGCAGTAAAATAGATCATGTTCAAAACTCCTTTATCATCAATTTTGGATTTCTCTCACCCAACAAGACCAGTATACCACAAGTGGCCCATCTTGGCAAGTGAATTTCTAACAGGGTTTTCTTGGGGTTTTCCAAATAAAAATGGGGGGCGAACCTTGAAGTGTCCACCCCCACCATTTTAAATCATCTTTTTAATAGGAATTTTTTGACGAAAAACCATTGACTGTGAAAAAGTGATCACTGTTCCATTAGGAAAAGCACAATGGCCGCCAACCAATTCCCATCCTTCATCAATCCTCTGATTGACTTTTTCAACTAATCCTTCAGCAGAATCAGCCAATACAATCGTATATCTATTGTTTTTATTCAATTATTTATCACCTTCTTTGGTCTTTCCCGTTTCTTTGGTTTAACTTCTTCAATAACATCATTTTCAATTTCATCAGATTTATCTGATTTTTCTTTTCGTTTCATTTTAAAATCAGGACATTTCAACCAAGCTGTTTTACTAATTGTGAAGAATCCTTGACACCCATTCAAATATTTAATACATCTTTTTTCACATACAGGTGCAATATGCAAATCAAAATTTGTATTAATAACATCTTCATCGGAAGTATCAAGACCCTCTTCTTTTTCAAACTCTTCTCTCAAATATTGAGTGGCAGTCTTTTTAGTTTTCTTAAATGGATTCATTTTAGCCATTTAATCATCCACCTTAAATTTTTCAATCTCTTTCTGAATATTAGAAACACTGCCCGAAAGATGTTGTGATTCTTCACTGATTGTCATGGCTGCTTTCAAAGATTCTTCCGATGATTGTTTAATCAAAGACATTTCATGAGTTGTTTCAACAACAGATTTTGAAACAACGTCAATTGTTGATGCCATTTCCTGAATAGAAGATGACTGTTCTTCGGTAGCAGAAGCAACACTTTGAATTGAATTATCCAATACGTGAGTTTGTTCTAACGTATTATTCAACTTTTCTTTTGTTTTCTTTGCCAATTCAATAATGTCTTGCATTACTTTTCCAGCATCAAGAGTTATATTCATTGACATATCGGTATTATCAGATAGAGAAGTGATTTTTTCTTCAATTTCTTTTGTTGCTTTCTTCGTATCACCAGATAATTTACCAATCTCTTGAGCGACAACGGCAAATCCCTTTCCTGCATCCCCTGAAAGGGATGCTTCAATTTGGGCATTAATAGAAAGAAGGTGTGTTGATTTACTAATATCATCAATGATTCTTGTAAATTTTTGGACTTCTTCTACATTATTTTTAACCATTTGAATTCCTTCAATTGATTTAGAAGCTAGTTCACCAACACTCAAAATGCCATCAATTATTTTTTCTACTTCTTTAAGAACATTTTCAACATTTGTTTTTGTCGTTGATGATGCCTGTGCACTCTCGGATGAAGAACGAGCAAGAAGGGTTACGCTACTAGATATTTCTTCAATTGATGCAGTTGTTTCTTGGACAGCTGCTGAATTATCTTCTGTCAATCCAGACACCTTCACAATAGAATGATTGATTTCATCCATGGATGCCGTAAACTCTTCTGATAAAGCAGCAAGATTCTGACTAACATTATTAACACCCATTATTTCATTCTTCAGTGAAAAGATAAATTTTGAAATTGATTCTTCCATTTTACGAGTATTCTGAACCAATTGTCCAATTTCACCCTTAGATTTTAGAAGAAATTCGTTAGAACTATCTTTTCTAAAATCAAGTTTTGACATTTTCATCAAAACATTAATAATTCCTTTAATGGATTTATTCAAATTCAGAATGATAGGAATGATGATACCAAGAACAATAAGAAACCCTAGTCCACCAACTATTAACTGTTTGGTAGTTAAAGAAGTCAATATACTATTTAATTCTCTTTCAGGAAATACTATACCAACAAAAAACCCTTTAACTGTGGGAGAATAATATATTCTTCTATTTTCATTATCAATAGAATAATCTCCAAATCCAATTTTTCCTTTAATAATTTCTTTTCCTACTAAAGATAAAGATTTAGGAATAATGTCATTAGATTCAATGGAAATATTATCTCTAAACATTCTTTCTTTTTGAGGATGTGCTAATATCAACCCATCTTTATTAGTTAAAAATCCATATCCAACACCAAAAACTTTTAAATTATTAACCATATTAACTAAAACATCTAAATTAACATCAATTCCTACCACGCCTAAAAGATTACTTTTCTCATCATATGTAGGAGTAGTTATTGATATTACTAATTGTTTAGTTATACCATCAATATAAGGTTCAGTTATAACAGTTTTTTTATTAGAAACTGCTAATTGATACCAAGGTCTTTTTCTACAATCATATTCTAACCCTTCATCCCATTTAGTTCCATCAGAGAATTTACCTGACGATTCTAAACCGAAATAAACATCAGCAACACCTCTAACTTTATTTGTTATTGTATAATCAATCATTAAAGGTTGTAGAAAATCATCTGATATTACAAAATTAGATGTTCTATATATATCTCTTACATTAACAGATACATTTTCAACAATATTCTCTAAACTGTTAAAATAATTATCAATTTCAACTGCTGCATTATCTACAGTTGAAATTCCAACTTTATTTATCTGTTCCGTCAAAATAGAATTACCTTGATAGTAGGAAGTGAATGACATTCCCCCTACTACCAAGATAACAATAGATAAAATTATCCATAGTTTAGTTTTTATTGACATTTTAAATCATCATCCTTATTGGATAGAACCAAATTTAAATATTCTGTCAACTCTCGAAACTCTTCAATTGTTTCTTGATCAATTTCTTTTTGAGAAGTTAAAAATTTTGCTTTATGATTCATTGATATTCATTAATAAACTCTAGATAAAGTTCTTCTCTGACTCTCATTAAAATAATTCCTAATTTATTTTGACCCTTTCTGGTATAATAATCAACTCCCCATTTAGTATCGCCCCAATTATTGCCTTCCTCTAAAATAGTTCCTCTAGTTGCTATTAATGCATCTCTTAAATGTTTATGTTGTTTAAATTTTTCTTTAGCACCAATATACATTACATGTTCGCATATGGCATCCCAATCTTCTCTTAATTTAATATTTCTTCCTCGTCGTTTAGATATCCCGGCAGTATTTGATTCTCGGACATATTCAAAATCTTTTTCATTTGTTGCTTTATTAGCTTGGAACCAATGTTCTACTGATTGAAAAATTTTCCCATCAATTATAATATCAATTTCATAATAATTACTAAAGATAAATTTTTCTCCAGAAAAATCTCCTTTAAATTCTTTTCGTCGTTCCATAGGAATATCTCTCCTTTTTTAATAATTATTCGCCAAGATAATTTGGATCATTTAGATTCATATTCATGTTATATTTATAGAAAAATTGGTGAGAAAATTGCTAAGTCTCGATTAGCACAGCTTCACTATTCAAAGAGTTTAAATCAAAAAATTTACTCAAAACATAACAAAAATATTTCATCCAAATTACCTATCAATTTTAATACAAAGTTTAATTGGAAATTCAAGACTATTGTTCCCTGTTTTTGAATTAGTTGTAATGGTAGCATACTTCAATTCAATTTCCCCGCCAAGATATTTTTCACGATTGTTCCAGATTTCTTTTCGTTCATCCTCGTCAAACCCGGAACCACACCACGTTTCAACATAAGTTTCACCATCTGGCAAATATCCACAGCAACGAAGACTCCCTAGGGAATTTTTACACCAACCAGACCCTTCCTTAAAATCCGTGATTCGAAGTTCACATATCTTATGATTCGCTTCCATTTCCTTATCCATAATTGGTTTATACTTCAAAAGATCATCACTTCGACCAAAAGAATAAGCCATTTCTACACTTCGAAGCATAATCCCTTCTTGACCTTCTTCAAGATATTCTTGGCATTTCTCTTTAATCTTCTCATAGTCATTTTCAATTTCACCATATTTGACAAACTCAATATATTTGAAATTTTCATTTGTTCTCATTTCTTCAATTAGATTTACCATTTCATCAGTTGTTAAATTCTTCCCTTTAACCCCTAATGCAAAGATATTTAATTTCAATTCCTTTTTTCTTTTCAGATCATCGTGCTTCTCTGACATGACAATACTTTGAATCTGATGAAAAGGAATTGTTGTGCTGAATAGTTCACCATCAACAAATTGGAGATTATATTCGTCTGCTAACTGTTGAATTTCCAACACCAAGTGATCAAATCCATAAAGAGGAAGCCCCTTTCTTGAATTCAAAACGTCAGTAGTATTTTCAATCCAATATCCTCTTATTCCATTCATTTTTACACTTTCCCAAAATTTCTTTACCTTGGAAGATTTCTTTTTTGATTTAAAATCCATATAACTATTTGCCAATTGGACTTCAAATTGGGGAATATATTCTTCATTGAGAGCTGTATTGATTGTTTTAACAGCAATTCCAGATTCAAGAGACTTCTTAAAAATACATGTCAGAATATCAACATCTTCTTTTGTAAACTTGGAAGCAAATAAAGCAACCTCTTCTTTAGCCATTTTACCACTCAATTGCCTGGAAGAAAGTTTCTTCAATAGTTTTTCAAGGCCCTCAAAGTCATCTTCCATATGAAGCTTTCCATATTTGGAAGTTGTAGCTTTTGTAATATAAAATTTGACAAATGGATTATAACAATACCATAAAATTGCTTTAATTTTTTCATCTTTCAAATACTTCTGTAGGATAGAAATATGATCTTTCTTTCCCTTTGTCTTTCGAAGTTCTTCAACTAAATTAACGATGTTCATTGTTGACCTCTTCGATATAAACTTTCCTGCCATGATTTCTCAATGATTCTTGTTCACCATAAGCCAATCCCTTTTTTGTATGAATGTTAAGAACAATATATCCCTTTTCATTATTTGAAATTTCACGAAGTTCATACATTGTATTCTTCATTTTATCTATCCTCCTGATTTCTCTTCCTATAGTATTCTTTAACTTCCTCATTAAGATTAGGATTCTGAATACCAAGAGGGTCTAACATTTCTTCAACTTCTTCCGCATAATTCCAATCAACACAATAGAATTGGTCAAAACAGTTTTTATCCATTTTCTTTCATCTCCCTTTCAAATTCTCTATCCATTTTTTCTGCCACCAAATTTTTATATTCCGAGTAAGTTCTTCTTCCAAATTTAAAAGTCATATTTAACCCCTTCAATAATAATCAACTAAAATATTTTCAATTGGGATATCACAGTGATTCACGTGGCAAAATTTATTAATTTCATTATAAACAATACCATTTGCCCAATCTTTTTGATTGGCTTTAAAAATCAACATTTTAAAAGGAACTTGATCCTTATCAGATTGAGTAGAAATTTTAAAAAGCCTTTCATCCAAAGAACCAAAAACTCTTACGTCAAAATACTGAGCTTTTGTAATCATAAGAATCATCCTCCCTCAAGTCGTGCCACAATTATACAACAAGAGGGGCCTTTTGTCAAGACCCCTCCATTTCCCCAATTTATTCCTTTAAATCATGTCCAGTTCCATTTCCCCATCAACAATCTCTTCGTAGGACATATTGCCACGAACAATGTCAGCAATATATTTCTTTTCGACATTCCGACGAGCCTTCGAACGAGCCATCTTAATCTTATTCCTGGCTTCTGTTTCCGTAGCAGTATAACACCACTGGTCTTTCTTTGTGTAAATCTTCTGAACCATTTACTTTATTTATCCCCTTTCAGGACATGAAAAATTAGTCAAACACTTCATCTTGGCAATTTTGGCACATTTGAGAAATATGCCATTCTTTCCTTGACAACTCATCACGAAAATCATTTATATTAACTTGTTCTCCGCAGACAATACATTGATCATGATCATCATTAGGATTAATACCAAACTTTTCAGAAGCCACCTTTTTTTGAAATTCAATCAATCGAGCTTTTATTTCAAGTGGATTCATTTTAGCCCCTTTTCTTTGGCTTTTCAAAAGGATTTTCTATTTCACACCCACCGGGATACCCAAATAAATCCATGAGGCATAATTGGCACATATGTTGAAGTTGACTCATCTTATAAGATCGTTCATTTTTAAAATGGTTCCTATCCAAACTCAATCCACAAATTTTACATTTGGTTGAATCTGATTTATTTAATTGATTTTCTAAAAGAAACCCACTTTCCAAATATGATTTTCTATTTTCCAATTCTTCTTCCGTATAAGGGACATATTCATTTTCATTTTCCATTAGACTTCCACCTCCCAATCAACAATACCAGTATATCACAGATTATCAAATTTGGCAAGTTTATGATTCATCAGATTTTTTAAACTTCCATTCAACCTCTTCAATACTTTCCTCTAGACGATTTTTAAAGGAACCACCAATTTTCATTAGACATGTTTTAAACATTTCATATTCGTGTTTATTCAAATTATGAAAAGCTTTAAAAATTAATTCATAACAGAAATAGTTTTCACTGATCTATATGCTATCCAATAGAAAATTAATGACATTATATAAGGCATATACCAATCACCATTCATATTAATCATCCTCTACATCAGAAAATTCAGAAAGATCAATAGGTTTTGAAACATTATTCTTTTTAAAATTTTCCATTGATGAATCAATCATGCCCGATATTTCTTGTTTATCCCAATCCGATATTTTCAGAAGGGCCAATTTTGAACATTCTTCAAAAATCCCTTCTTCACGAAGGAAATCGTCGAAAGAAGAACCCCCTCGGATTATAATTTTTCATTTTCATCATCCCTATTTTTACGCATCCGCTTTTCGTTCCGACCAAAGGAAAAGGGATGCATTAAATGCCTGTTATCGCAGGAGTGGTGATTGTATCCATGTCCCCCATATGAGCTAAGAAAATGTCAGTGCCCGACAGATTGGCACCTGAAAGCATCAGCCCATCTAAAGTTGCCCCTGAAAGGTTTGCATTGGTAAGATCGGAATTGCGCATATCAGCATGTGTTAGGTTGGCGCCTGGTAGGTCAGCACCTGATAGGTCGGCATAGAACATATTCGCATCAGACATATTAGCATTTTTCAAATTCGCATCTGATAGGTCGGCATGGGACAGATCCGCATTTTTCAAGTTGGCACCGGATAGGTCAGCTTTGTGCAGATTTGCATTTCCTAAAAGTGCACCCGATAGGTCAGCGCCTGATAGGTCAGCACCTGATAGGTCAGCATTGTACAGATCCGCATTTTTCAAATTCGCGCCTGATAGGTCAGCTTTGTGCAGTTTTGCATTTCCTAAAAGTGCACCTGATAGGTTTGCGCCTGATAGGTTGGCACCGTAGAAATCGGCTTTGAAAAGGTTGGCGCCTGATAGATCTGCGCCTGATAGATTTGCGTATGATAGGTCAGTACCTGATAGATTTGCACCGTATAAATCTGCACCCGATAAGTCTATTCCAGACAAGTCTGTTCTAGACAAGTTTGCTCCAGACAAGTCTGCTTTTGATCCACCTATTCCTTTCCGCCACAACATGTGTTCCGATAATATCTTTTCTAATTGTTTTATAGATATTTTTTTTATAGATTTTTTTTCCATTTTCATCACCCCTTTTTATCTACCATTCTTTATCATCAACCATTGGATATGCTCGCCAATTAATCCCGTCATTCCATGGATATTTTAAAGTTTCACATGTTCCTTGAAGGTCTTTCAATCTCTGATTATCATCAATTTGATTCTGAATACACTTTATCAAATTCTCCAAATACTCATTATTCAATTCAATATTTCTAATTGTTTCTTGACAATTCAATCCTAACCGCTCCTGACGAATTCTTTCTTTATTAAAGAAAATACATGTTCTCATTGATTCTAGAACAATACCTAATTGCACTTTATTTAAAACAATTGGAAACATAATATCTCCCCCTATGTTTAAAGGGGAGTGTATTTCAACTCCCCAAATCAATTACCAATTCTTTTGAACAATTGTTGCAATCGTTTTGTTCAAAGTCTTCATGATATTCTTTTCTTCTGCCTTACTGATTGAATCCTGCCAATTTGGATTATCCTTCCCAAAATCCTTCAATGTATCAGAAGCCATTTCCTTCATCAATAATGAAAAATTCTTCTTCTCTTCATCATTCATCTTACTGGCAACCGAAGCAAACCGAGAATCACTAACATAAGAAATAATTTCATCTAGATAATTCTGAGCCTCTTCGGACATTTCAACTTCTGTTTTAACTTTAACTTTCTTATTCTTTTCAGCAAACTTTGGATTCTTATGTTTGAAAATTACCCTTTCCCCATAGCTTGTCTGGTATTCCTGATGCAACGGTTTAATAACATATCCCTCGGAAAAATTGTTTTCAATCGGAGGAAGTTTATATCTTATATAAGTTGGATCAAGAAATTCGGGATTCAGATTCAACATTTGATCTAACGTTCCAAATGCCATTGTTGTTGTCATTGGAATATCACACTGCATTAAAAATCTCATTACCAAATCCCAAGGAAGATACTGATATTCAAAATCATTGTCATTAAACCCATAACCAATTCGAAGATCATAAGCGGCAATATCATTAAATGGGGCATAAAACACTCGACCTTGAGCAACCTTGGCACCTTGAACTCTTTCAACTTCTGGGTGTGGATAAGAACCACCAAAAATTTCACAGTCAACAATAATAGATTGAATAACATAAGGGAATTTCAAATTATAACACCTATAATTCTCTCGAACAATTTCCAAAAGATCTTTCATTCTATCATGATACTTTTCAAAAATCTTATTAGACCCATTGAAATTATCTTCACTATTAATCAAACAGGATCGTTTAGATACCCGAACCTCGTTATCATCAACATAAAAAGAAAATTGGCTACCATCAATTTTATTGAGAGCAACAAATACTTCATCAGACGGCACTGTTTTTCTAATTTCATTGATAAACCTTTCCCTATATCCATTTTCAATATCATTATATTTTTCAAACTTCATCTTCATTCTTCCTTTCTATTTTTTCAAGTATTGATTTCTTTATTCCAATAAATTCTTGATACTTGGGAAATTTATCAAGGAATTTAAATTCCCGAATGACTATTGCTTTTTCATCCGGTTCAATAGTCCCGAAGGTGCAACCCTCATATCCTTTAACAACGATTCCAGCTGGGATAATTCTTTGATCTATTAGGATGTCTGCAAGAAGTCGATATTTGGCCATGAATCTCAAATCTCCTTTCAAATTTATATTATGCAAAAACAACTGAATCAGAATATTGTTCTAATTCTAAAAGTTTAGCCGGACTTGCCGTATAATGGCATTTTAAATGTGATCTAATTTTTTTATCAATGATTTTCAGAAGGGATTGTGCCAGGCCAAAATCACGATACCAAATAGTTGACTTAGAAAAATGATCACGAATTTCAAATGGTTTTGATCGAACAATTGCTTTTCTCATCATGTAATTGTCCAGATGACTGAAATAATTCATTCTATCAATGATATTGGACATAAATTCCTTATCTTCAACTTTATGAATCCTTTTATGGCAAGCATCACAAACTAAAATACATTTACCAATTTCCCGGAGAATAGATTTGTTCGACTCGTTATGATTAATCATATAAGAAACATCTTTATATTTCTCCAGACGGTTTCGATGATGAAATTGAAAAGATTCACTGTTTTTAATTGTGCCACAACACGAACACCGTGCATTCTTTTTTAATTTACTAACATATTCCATCATTTGTTCATTCATATCAAAAACCCCCTTGGCATAAAGAAGTCTTCATCGAACAAGACCATTATACCAAGGGGAGAGAAGATTGTCAAGCCTTTCTAGAGCAATTCGACGATATTTCGATAGAGGGCTGTAAATTTGTATTCAATCCGCCTATCAATATGGTAATGTCCAAAATAGTGATGTTTAAATCCATCAATATGTTCAACAGAAATCATATCAAGAAATTTCGACACTGGATCAATTTCTTTAGCCTCATGATATGGATCATAATAGACACCTGTTCCAAGAATTGTTCTCATTAAAGCTAATGGTGCAACATGAGTAAGAATATAATCAACTTGAAAATTATGTTTTTCAAAATTGAAATATGCATATTCCATTTCTTGATGGCTTGGAATTTCTTGGGGCCACCATGAAACGCCTTGAATACGCCTATCCTTATCTATAGATTTGCCACCACCAAAAACAAAAATCTTCTTATCATGGATATCAAATACTTCGCCACGGCAAAGACGAAACACAGAATCATTAATCCTTTGAACTTTTCCACCAAATTTTTCTTCAATTGGGAGACTGTCTAGATAATCAAAATTCTCATGGTTGCCATCAACAAATAAAGTTGTCCATTTCTTTTGATGAAACCAATTCAAGTGGTATATACATTCTTTATCTAAACGCCATGGCACTCCAAAATCCCCAAGAATAATGACATAATCATCTTTGGTCAATTCTTTTCCAATAGAAAATTGTTTGGAAGCAAGTTTCTTAAATCCAAAATCAGCGCCACCATGAGTATCACCAGTAATAAATATTCTTCCCATATCATCCTTCCTCCCTTTCTTTTTCTTTATATTTATAATACAAAAGATTTATAGAATGCAACCAATCTTGAGTATTCTTTAATTCAATTTTTTCTTCTTGAGCACAATCATACATTCTCAATAAGAAACATTCTTCAATACTTCTTTTGCCCCTCCTAATTTCTGACTCCATCGTTTCTTTTAAATCATTATAAAAACGATCTAGTTCAGTCATAGGAATCACTTCTCTTTTTATCATCAAATTCAAAACAAAAAGAGAGTAGAGGAATCCCCCTACTCTCTCATTTTACCACATGTGAGACGGTTGGGCCCATCTCTTTAATTTTTAAAAAGTGATGTTCGTTTGAAGCCGAATCATGTTATCATCATTCAAAAGAACATTATCATAGTCAACAGTATCATATTCAAAACCAAAGGAAACAGAAGGAGTATAATGATATCTTACACCAACAGACCAATTAGAAACAGTTTGATCAAGAAGGTTATCCGAAGAACGATCATTATCAATTTTCACATAACGAACATAACTATTAAACTTTTCATTCCACTTCTGGTCAAGTTTAGTATAAAAAGAAGTTGTATCATAACACATGGCATTATTGACATTGTTCATAGCAAAAAGAACATCTGCACCAAAAGGAGCAAAAGGATCGTTCTGGAGCCAAAAACCCTGACCAAATGAACTATACTCAACATAAACAGAAGTATACTTTAGAACATTCTGATCAACAAATCCATAGACCTTCCAAGCAGAAGGATCATTCAAATTATTGATCTGCCAAAAAGTTTCATTGTCCTGCTTCCAATATTCCCCGCCAAATTTAAATCCACTCCAAGGAGTAAGAACCAATTCCGTTCCAAGAACCGAAATATCATCATCTGTTCCATTAACATTCACAGCATCATAATTCCAATAATCATAATTCAAACCAAAAAGAATCCAATCCGTAGGAGTCCAATTGAATTGGACCCCATAAGTCATTACGTCAGAACTCACATTCTGAAAAACGTCCTGATTCATCATATCAGAAGCAGATTCCTGACTGAAATATGCTCCAAAACTATAATAACCAGAAGTCTTACTAAAAATAACTCCATCCTTCTGAACCATTCCAAACCAAGGGCGATAATCATAGTATTCATACCAATTATGATTAAAACGGCCAACCCTCATTGTAATATCCCAAGGAAGAATTACATCAACATAGAACTGACGCCAATACACTTCGGAAAGATTTGAATCAGAACCAGATACCGCCAATTCAGAATTGAATGTAGTCTTATCATCAATATACTTCTTGAAATAAAGAGAAGCTCCGCTACCATTACCATCATTGAAATAAACACTATTTCTATTACTTACATTATAAGGGGAATTGCCTTCACCAACAGAATCATATCTAACAGCCATATGACCATTAATCTGCCATCCGCCAATACGTTCTTCAATAACCTTTAACCGATAATCAATCTGTTCAACACGAACACCAAGAACATCCAATTCATCCTTATATTCAACAACTAACTTCTTGAGAATTTCAAAATCACTCTGAGAAACCTTATTCAAATCTACTAAAGCAAGTGTCCTAGCAATGACTGTGGCCATTTCATAACGTGTTGTAGACTGGTTTCCACGATAAAGACCATCAGGATACCCAATAACGACACCATTAGCAGCCAACTGACTTACTGCATCATAACTCCAATGGTTCATAGGAACATCCATAAAAGGATTACTTGCAAATGCACCAGAAACCATAACCAAACACAACATCAAACTCATAAATACTTTCTTAAACAACTTGCAACACACTCCTTAAAATATTGCAACCTGTTATTTGAAAAGTGGCCTAGTTTCCTTTTCAATCAGGCTACAGAATTAATTTTATTTCTTTTGAACTTTCAAACTTAATATTGAGGTGAGACAATGACCAACATATTTGAAACACTCAACAATTTAATTGCTGGTATTTTATTAGAAAATCACAATTATGCCAGTATTGCTTTAACTGGAAAGACGACAAATCTTCCAAACAAATTGAAACAATGGTATTCTGCTAATTCTAAAAAGATTAAAGAAATTGATCCAACTTTTTCAAAAGAAAAATATTTAAATAATTTGCACATGACAATTTGTAATAGATTCCACATGGCACCTGATCAATACCAGTCATTAATTGATATTGTTAAATCTTATGGAAAAACAATTAAAATTGAATGTGGCACACTTGATTTCTTTGATAATCCTAGAGCAAAGAGTTTAGTTATTATGTGCAAAGATGTTGAAAATCTCGAAGATTTTAGACAATATATTATTCAACAATATGAACAACTACCAAAAGAAAAAAAGAAAAAAGGTGGTCAACCAGTTATTGGCAGACAATCTTTCACACCACACATAACAATTGCACAAACAAAAGACTGTCCACGATGGGCAGAATTCAAAGGAGATACATTCTTTGAAGGATTAAAAGTTTCATTCAATCGTGGTTTAATTGAAATGACCGATGAATCAATTTATTATCAAGATTTAAAACAGCCAGAAATTATTCCAGAACCACAATCAGCAGAAGAACCAATAGAACAAACTAAATAGATCAAGAAAAAAGGGATAGCCTTTCGACTATCCCTTTTTGTTTTACTATTACTCTTCGCCGTTTACAAATTTCTTCAGCGAGCTGGAAACCTTAAACAGAACCTTCTTCTTGGCAGGAACCTCAACAGCCTCACCAGTCTTGGGATTACGAGCAGTGCGAGCCTCAACATCCTTCACACTGAACGTCCCTACACCAGTAAGACGAACTTCACCTTCATTAGCAATTGCCTCGGTAAGAGTGGCAAGGAAAGCGTGATAAGCTTCTCCCGCAACCTTCTTCGTGGTGCCCATATTCTCAGCCAGATTGTCGATAAAAGCCTTCTGGTTGAAACCCTTTTCCTCTACAACTTCCGTATTAACCTTCGTTTCAGTATTCTTAGCCATTTTACATCGTCCTCCATTAGACAATAATATAGTTTTTATTTTTTGTGTTGTTTCCCAACTACAAACAAATTTAAGTTGTTTCTTCAATCAATGTGAGTTTAACTTAATGGGTCGGCGGATCATCGACACTCATTCAATCACCCTTTCAAACTTTCGAAGTTGTTCCTCATCTGATAGAATCAGTATACCACATCTCGATCAAACTGGCAAGTGTGAACTTTAACTTTCCATGTTCCGACTTTTTGAATCTCATCTTCCGTTTTCCGTTTTCCAAACCTGATGAATTTAGTTTATCATAAACTTTGTTTTGTGTCAAGCCCCCAATTTTCGGGAACCCTACTTTTTAAATCCTGTTTCCCTCAACAAAACCAGTATATCATCTTTTGATCAAACTTGCAAGCGTGAACTTTGTTGTCATGAGGAAATTGTTCCCGCAATTTCTTCACTCGTTGTCAACTTCTCTTGGTTTCCAGACCTGTTGAATCCATTGTATCATACCTTCTAAGTTCTGTCAAGCGGCAATTTTGTTCCTGCCCTGATACAAACTATCTGTGAAATTCCAAAAATAATTGCCATGGATTCTGCAGAATCCACTTCAAGAACAACTTTGATATTCAATTTTCTTTATCAAAAATCCCACCTTTCAGATTTTTTGGGGAAGTCCCCTCTCAACAAAACCAGTATACCACGACTAGGAATTTCTGTCAAGGGTTTTTCCGAAAAGATGATCAAGTTCCTCATCAGAAATCTCCGGTTCCTTCGGCTGCAACTCTTCTTTCCAATATTCCCGAAGATTTGAAATAGATGTATGAATACTTTTAAAAGTATTCTTATTTATTTTACCCCAAATATCCCATTCTCCATTTTTCAATTCGACACTGATAATATACTTTTTAATTGCCCCAAGAGTTCTATTGGGGATTATATTACGTGGACAAATATTGACAATAGATTCGCCAGAAATCCATTCACCATCAACAAATGCCTGAATAATTCTTTTCTTATCTATTTCTTCCTGTTTCTGTTTTTCTATTTTCTTTATTTCTTCCTGAATTCTCTTTTCCCTCAATTCACGATCAATTTTCAAATTCCATTCCTTCAAAGCATTTTCATATTTAACCATAAATTCTTCCAATTCTTTTCCTTCAAAAAAACATTTAAAGACAGAAAAATCATAAGGATTTGAATCTTGATTAAATTCTAAAAGTTTTTCCCGAATCTTTTCAATTTTTGTATTTTCAATAATCTGTTGTGCTATATGATTCGATTGATCCATCAAATCTCTTTTTGAACAGATAATATAAAGATGACCATTTTTGGTTCCGTAATCAGTATAAACATCATTATATAAATCCATTTTGGTTCTAAGCTGATAAAAACTAACTCCACAAACTTCACCAATTAATACAACCTGTTTCTTAACTTCACCTTTCCACATTGCAATTGTTTTAATCATAATTTGCACCTCCAAAAAAGAATTGGGTCTGCCAAGAATTTCTCCCTGACAAACCCATCATACCACCTTTTGACTATCCTGTCAAGGACTAAAAATCACCCTTGATGAAACCCGACACGACCGAAGGAACATCACTACTGAAACTGGCAATGTCCAACATACCCTTATCACGAGGATCAGCAATCGTAAAAGAAGTAGAACGAGTAGCCATTACGATTGACTTTGAATCCTTACCCATTGCTTCACGATAATTCTTCAACGTCTGATAAGGATGGCCTTTGCCACACCAAGTTTCATTATCTGTGTGAACAATGAAACAATCCACATCAAGTTTCTGATTCTTAGCATATACCATAGGCAAGGAACAATCTGTTCCACCAAAATTAATATTCTGAATCTTCCGAAGAACTTCCTTCAAAGACATGTTCTTTGTAATTGACAATGTAGAAATAGAATGGTTAAATGCCACTACATGAACATTCTTTTCTGTTCTTACCGTTGTCATGGCAAATGCCGCTGAAATTTCTGCATCTGTCAAAATTGGCGTTCCCATACAAGCACTAGACATAGAACCGGAAACGTCAAGAGCCAACAGAATATTCTTTCCCGTAGGTTCAACGTAATGGAAAGAATCATAGAAAGCACCTTCAAGGGCACTGGCAATGGCAGGAACATGATCCCAAGTTGAACTTCCCTTGCGGCCGCGAACATTGCCATCACTCTGATACGTCTTCAAGGCAATAAGAACATTGATAGGATGGATACGAGCCTTCTTCAAATTCTCCGAAGATTCAAGTTTTTCAATAACCATCTTGGTATACTTGCCAAGAGGAACCAACAGACCCGCTCTTGTCATATTACCAAGATTACGAATCATGGCCGTCATAGGCATACCAACATCCATCAATGCCGCCCAAATATCAACGTCAGTCAAATATTCCGTAGGAATAACTTCACGAGGCAAACGATACTTGATAACATTTTCAATGATCTGTTCCTTTGTCATGGAACCCAACTTTGAAGCTACATAAAACGCTTCCAAAGTTTCAGGAACATTCATTGCCATATTCATTGTGGCCGGTTTCGTCACCCAATTGAAAAGAGTTGCCATATCACCGTCAACCTTTGGATGGGAAACTCTCAAAAGATCACGATGTGACCAGTTTTCACGATTCTTATACTTCATCATCTGATAAGCTGCATCAGAAACAACCTTTGAAGTATACCACTTAGCAACAGCATTCTTCAAGGAACGGCCCCAACCACGCATTGAATTGCAATACTCCGCAAACATCATAATATGTGTTCCAATACGACAAACATTATTCAAATTCTGGAAGGCATATCTCTTCACATCATCATTACCATAAGTAGCCACAAGAGCCAGTGCAAAGATAGCAGGATCATTCTTTGCAGCCAAACCCTTATCGGAAACCTCAACAATCATATTGACAACTCGCATTCCATCTTCCTGAATGCACTTAATCAAATTATCAACATTATCTGTGGTAATTGACTTGGCATCAGCATAATAGCTATTACTCTGGCTGCCAATAATCAAGAAACGTTTAAACATATCCCAAGGGGTAATCTGAAAAACATATCCCCCGGCATTGTTCTTTACCTGATTCTTTCCGGGAACCTTTTCTGTCTGTGCAATGTTCCCACCATTATTCATACCCTTGGCTACATTAGAATATACTTTCTTGGACATTTATATCAATCTCCTTTAGATTGTTTGGCTCATTCAATGAGCATATTTGATCGGCCCAAGTTTCACCGTCTTCCATTCATCGACAAAAACTATTGTATCACATTTTGGTCAGACTGGCAAGCACCAGTTTTTCTAGATGTTATATCCAATTAATTTATCAATGTGAACCATAGCTTTTTCAAGTCTCTTGTCATATTCCAATTCATCAACAATTATGATATTTTTAAATCCATAAGCAATATAGCTAACGCCAAGATCATTAAAAAATTCATCTCGTTTTTCTTGTTCCTTGTTCAATCTCTGACCATCATCAACCCATTTAACATTTGGAGCAAGCAAAATCACAAGATCATATTTTGAAGGATCAATATATGATTGAACTTTTTTATTTTCATGACCCATATACATTTTAGAATATGCATCAGTTATGACGGCATCAGTATCAAAAAATGCAACTCTGTTTCCCGTTCTCATTGCTTTATAATCTTCTTCATATTGAAGATGTGCAATTCTGACAAAATCTTCATCAGTGAAAATATTTTCATTCCCACCAAGATAGTGTTTAGCATAATCTCTTCCAACTTCTTCTGACCAAGAAGTATTATATATTTTTGCCAATTTCTTTACCAAAGTTGTTTTGCCAGAACTTTCAGCACCAGCTACTAGAACTTTTTTAATAAAGAAAGGTCTTGCTGAACCAACAATATAATCCCAATGTTTTAAAGGATTACTTCTTACAAGTGTTCCTGACAACCTATTATATCTTGAACGTTCACTATCTTCTACTGTGACAACTTCACAATTTGGAAAATATTTCTGATAATATTCTATATCTTGTTTTTCTCCGGTGAATATAACATTAATTTCTTCTGGAAGTGTTTCTTTTACCATATCAGACCACATTTGCCAACCTTTGGGATATTCGGGAATGTCATCAGATTCTTTTACAGAAACAATTTTGATATTATCATATCCTTGAATTTCCTGACTAAGCCATTGCATTCGAAGATTTTCTGTCATGTGAGGAATACCAGCACTTTGACAAAGTTTTTTGTCAAGAGATTCCCTAACACAAAGGACAACATATAACTTATCACACATAGCATGAGCTTTCAAAATAGATGTTAGGTGGCCTCTATGCAATGGAAGAAATTTGCCAATGAACATCCCTATTCGTTCCATGATTATCTCCCCTTTCGATAATTCTATAATACCAGAAGGGAGAGAGTTTGTCAATCTCCCTCCCAATTGTCGAACTATTTCAAGAAATCCTAATTATTTTCCTTCGAATTTTTCTTCCAAAGAATATAACCATAAATCGAATTAATCAAAAAAGCAACCCACATGATTAGAATAGGAGATGCCCAACTAATGCTTGTTGGATCAGCATATATGACTGTGCCCCACATGACAATTGTAATGATATTTGTCAGAATCCAAAACAACCATTGTTCAGCAAATGCCAATGTCATTAGAATCTGTCCGAATATTTGAAGAGTTTCCGTTGAAGAATCAAACATAGCTCCAAGATAAGGAATTCCAAAAGTTGAATCAATATATGTATAGATTGAAGCATTTCGTTTCATAACTTCCGTGAACAAATTATCTACACCATTGAGAAAATATCCAAACCCAACCGTAATCATTATTCCCATAATCAATACAATCAAAAACTGTTCCCATGTCAACGACCTAGATTTAATATGAACATTATCCTTTTCCATATAATACTTCTTCCAGAAAAACAAACCAATGAACTGAAATGGAAGAAAGAAAAAGATATTTAACAAAGCATCACCATAATATCCAGTGAGATAAGCAATATATCCATAAGTTATACATTGAATCAATCCATAAAAATAATTACTAATTGTTCGTTGAGCTACCAATAGAACACAAAGAACGCCTGTTATAGCTGATACTGGGCTAATTACGAAATTCAAAAATATACTAAAATAACTATCCCATGATGTTGACTGAAAAGAAAAATAAAGTGTTGATCCAAGAATGGCAAGAATGAAACTGCCAGCCCAAACCTTTTCCCAAGTATTCCATTTGTTCAATTGTATATCAATTAGTTCCCGCATTTGAACACCCCATATTTTTCCAATAGCCAATCTTCAAGATTATCATCATCACAAAAATACTTTCCATGACGACTTTCATAGAATCCCGCACCTTCACGAATGAGGTCTTTATAGGTCTTAATCAAATAATCGTTAATCTCTCTTTCTACACGATTTGTTGTTGATAGGATCGAACTAACTTTAATATCATGTTCAAGATTATTAGCTAATTCAAGCAATCTATTAAAATATTCCTGTTGTGCCTGTTCTGTCAGAATATCAAATTTCAGACTTCTCAAAAAAGATTCTTCTGCCAATGGATATTCATAATCACCACGAACAAGAATTTCTTTTAACTGGAAACATGTTCTAAAAGCGTGTGCTAACGACTTATTATCAAATTCATTTTCTCTTGAACGGTTTCCATATTTATCCATTTTCTTTTGATTGATACTCTCATCCTAAAGGAATGAGATTCTTGAAAAGTTTGATTTCCTAAGAAACCCTTATTTTCAATGGGTATACCAAAATGCCCTTTATCTGGTCAGGCGTTAAGCCAATTCCAGTTGCTTTAAACGAACCTGAATTAATTATTAATATTTTGATATTAATTAAATTTGTGTGTTTGAAACCCTGTCGATTGACAGTCTTAATATCAAATAATTAACTCACTTTCATCTACCACCTAAAGATGGTAGTTTTCCCGTTCGCTAAAATTATAAAACTTAAAATCTTCTTCATTTTATATCTCCTTTATTTAACTAAGTCTTACAATTACTTTATAAGTTTTCATATCCATATCTTTAATCCAAGACAAATGAATCAAACCATTCAAAGGACTATCTGTAGCCATTTCAACCAGATTGATTTTAATCTCTTCGTTGTTGCTTTCCAACTTCCAATTCCAATCATTTTCATGGCTGAAACCGATTCCAAATTCATGAACTAATTTAGAAATCTCAACAATGGGAACAGTTTTCCATTCCATTTCAGAAATCGTGCGCAAACCTTTTACAATTTTGTTTACATAAACAGTTTTAATTTCCTTAGGTTTCGTGATCTTTTTCAATATAATCACTCTTTCAATCAAGATAATTCTATTATATCAAAAACGGGGAGACTTGGCAATCCTCCCCAATTCACTACCTTAAAAACCTATCCGCTCATCTGCACCAATTGAAATATCTTGTGTCAAACCCTTTTCTTCTTTCTTTTTCATAACATATCTTTTAGCTGGATGTGTTGCATCCATAATAGCATCAAAATCCCAAATTGTTAAATACATATCATCAATCAATACTCCATCATGTTCTGCAAAACCCAGATTAGAAGTCATTGTTTGATTGCCAGCCAACATATCAGCATAATTCTCAAGATATTCTGGTTGAATATTTGAATATTCATACAACCAAAAAGCTATTTCAAAAGAGGGGTCATATACATCCAACTTGCCCTTTTCATTCATTCGAAATTCCCTTTCTCTAAGAAAGTTGAAAGATTTTTTGAAAAACCTTATACATAGGTTTCCTCAAATATTTTTTTAGATCAGAAAAGGAAACTAATTTACATCCATCAAATTCAGGGACAGTTTTACCTTTTACATTTGTGAAATAGGAAGTGCAATTCAAACTTTTAATATTAGGAAGTGATTCAAGGGGCCAGAGAAATAATTCCAAATCCTTTGTTTGTGTATATTCAAACCGCCCTAAATTTGTCAATTGACATTCCTTTACATCTAATCCAGTTTCTTCTTTCAGTTCACGGATAGCCGTTTCAATAAATTTTTCACCATATTCATGCCTACCTTTAGGAATATCATATTGAAATCCACATTCTGTAGCATGACCAACTAAAACTCTATTACCATCTGTAATAATAATTCCACAACTAACCACTTTCGTCATTAAAATTACCCCCTCTTATTTAATTTTATCACCTCTCAATATTAAAAAGTGGGGAATTTCACCCCACTAATTTAGTTCAAGAGAACACTCGTGTCAAGAAAAACAACTTCCTTCTTACCATTCTTCATTTCAAGAATCTGATTTTGATACTCTCAATCTAAAGAATTGAGATTCTTAAAAAGTTTGATTTCTCTAAGAAATCCTTATTTTTAAAGGGAATACCAAAATGCCCTTTATATGGTTAGGTTTTATAACCATTCCATTTACTTTTCTTAATATATTAATAGCTCCATTAACATCAGCATTAATATGAAATTCTTCTTTGGTTTTAAACAATCCCCTTTTAATCCGTTGTCCCATATATACATCATGGTATTCAATTGTTTCATTATCAATACATGAACATTTTGAAGTATAGGATTCTTCAACTTCTATATATTTAATTCCAATTTCTCTTGAACGATATGATAATTGTTGAAACAATTGACCAAATGGAATTTGAACAAAGTTTTGATTGTTCTTGGAACCCAAATTGATTTCTCTTTTAATATCATCATTTTTTCCAATGACAATATTTCCAATATCATTTTTAATGCAATAATCAATAATATATTTTGCTGATTTTCTCATAAAATCTGTTACACGATTATTTCTCTTTTCTGTTAATGAATACATTCGTTTAGTCCATTTTTTATTCTTTTGTTTATCTTTAATGGAAGATAATTTAGCAATTTGTTTATTCCAATAATAATTAATATTTTTTAGTTGTTTCCCGTTCACAATGAACGTCTTATTATTGGATTGATCAAAACAAGTCATTAAATTATTGATTCCAATATCAATAGACAAATATGAATTTTTATTTAGACTTAAAGAATTAACTGGAGATTCATAAATAATTTCAAGATCAAAATATCTTAATTGCAATCTAGGTATTAATCTAACTTCTTTTATTTTCTTGCTTTTTATATAATCTGGAATATCAAAAGAAATATCTTTAATTCCAACCTTTTTTGATTGACTTGATACACCAATATAAAGCTTGCCATTTTTGATTCTAAAAGCACTTGTTGGAAATATCAAAAGAAAATAATCTTCCTTTTTTAGATAATGGGGCATTTGTATTTTATTATATTGATAATTCCCTTTCTTAGCTTTTTTTAATAATGCAAAAAAGGATTTAAAAGACCTATCAGCAACTTTCATTGTTTGTTGAGCTACAGCACTTGGCATTATTTGATAATTTTCATTTGATTTGGAGATATGATAATTTGATTCATATTTTAAATACTTCTTTTCAGCAAAGAATGTTTGTCTAATATTATACAATGAAACATTATACAATCTAGCACTGTGCCAACACATTTCTTTTAAAAATTCATATTCATTTGTTTTTAAATGTTTAATTTTGATTTTTGTTGTTTTAAAATCCATTTGCTATTTCGCCTCCTTTCGTTATTAACTTTACTCGCTTTCATCCCCTACCTAAAGATAGGAGTTTTCCCGCTCGGAGAATATAAACCTTCACAGAAGCTGGAACATTATTCCACTTTTCCAAGAAGAATTTAACGGGCCGACCACGAAAATCCTTTACCAGAACAACACCAGTTTCCTTATTATCATTTTATAACACACTTTCAATTTTGTTTTGGAGGTCTTTCCCCCCGACAAGAAAAGTATATCATATCGGGGGAATTCAGTCAAGCTATTTTAGAAAATTTTCTTCACCAAAAATTTTCATGGGCCAGCCCTTCGGAATACTACTGATCGTCTTCACCTCTACAAAAGCGATATGTGGAGGCCCTTGTGAATATATCTCTTCTTCTTCATCTTCCCCTTCTTCCCCTTCTTCATCCACTTCTTCATCCCAAAAAATTTTCATGGCATCGTCATATCCTTCCCAATTATCGACGCCACAACCTTCAAGAGCTTCAAGTTTTCGTTCAGCCTTCAAAAGTTCCTGATATCGGGATTCACTAATTTAAACAGTCAGCTTTATTTTAACATCCTCCTTAATTGTCTTCATCTTCTGTATTTACAACCACTTCAATATTTTCAGTGTCCTTCCAATATCTTAAGAAACGTTTTTTAAATTTCTTTTCATCAATCAACTGATTCAAAAACAATTCTATAGCCAAACCAAAAGTGATATCACTAAAAACAGACTTGGCTTTAATGGCATATGCTTTTCTTTCAAGTTCCTTGTTTGAATTATAAAAATTCTGAGCGTTATTCAAAAATTCATTATAACGATTTACAACATCCTTTTCAATCATTTCAATAAACTTGATCAAATAAGGGGAATGCCTAAACTGATTTTTAGCATCATCAATCTTTTCTTCCAAAATCATTTCTGCAACAATTCTTTTGTTAAGAATATTATCACGAATATGATGATTCTGGATATACAATTTTGTTTTGACTTTTACCATTTCACCATTAGTGAAATGAACAACAAAACCTTCAATATTCTTAATCTTATCATTGACACAAATATCCAAAACTTCCGACAAAGAATAATGATACTGTTCAACAGCAATAGTATTGAAAGAGTGAATTTCATATTTACCATCGGTCATATTACGAGAAATGATATAACGAAGTTCTTCAACACAGTTATAATTCAAAACATGAGGATCACGAGGTGAAATCAATTCAAACATAGGAGTGAAACCATTTTCAATATCATTGATAATCTGACCTTTAAAGAAAGAATCACGGTTTACAATTTCCATTGCAATCTGAGCCTGTTCTGAATAACTATTCATTTTGGTTTTAGCATGAAGATTGCCATTAACCATAAAGAAAAGAATCAATGAACCATCAACCTTTTCAAATACACCACAAGGATTCCATTTAGAAATAACTTTTTCTTCGGTAAAAGGATTTTCACCATAATTAAAAAACTTATGAAACCCCAAACAAACAATTTTACCAGTATTCTTTTCAAATGAAATACTTCTCAAATTCCTAGCAAACTGTCGGTCAAAATCTGAAAAAGAAGCCAAACGATAAGAAAAACTAATAATTTCCACACCATCAACAATTTCAACTTTGGAAATAAAGTTCTGGCAAGACTTGACAACATTCAGGCAATTTTCCAAAGAAGGAATTTTCATCGACTTTATGAACTTGGGCTGAGTCATGATAACCACCTCTTCAATCAGGATGAATCTAGTATACCACGAAAAAAGAAAGTGGGCAAGCCCCTTAAAAATCAGACTTGCCCCATTTTTCATTTAGTTATAGTAGAAATAAATTTCATCCATTTCATCGCCCATA